>Ga0157363_1002703_pt1 | contig 15765 bp, 7 predicted proteins | sample AttsexASBM1_FD_111477 | JGI IMG/M metagenome (GOLD analysis project Ga0157363, IMG submission 111477) | Fungus gardens microbial communities from leaf cutter ant in Ribeirão Preto, State of São Paulo, Brazil - Atta sexdens ASBM1 | ecosystem: Host-associated > Fungi > Mycelium > Unclassified ...
ACACACATACACACACACGTACTCGTATGCACGGTTTTGAATGATAGTGCAATGTTGAAAAAAACGTACACTAAAAAAGAAGTCGTTATTTCAAAAAAATATTATTTGATTCAATTAAATGCAGCAGTCATGGGCAAGCAAATATTTGTTAATTCAAAGAAATAACATATTGACATGGCTCACATTTAACTTAATATAGAAATACTTGAACTAAATAATTACTACGAACTAAATTTAATAAAGTTAATAATTTTTTCTCACTGTAGAGACAACATATATTCTAAATAATTGAAGAAATATAAGAGCAACATATATTCTAATATAAGAGGAAAAAAAATAAATTAAAATCTAAATATAAAATAAGAAATTTTATTGATTTAAAAACATAAAAAGATATAATAAAAATAATATAAAAAGAAAAATATTTTTTCGAGTAAGTTTCATGTAATTCATATAATTTATGTAATTCATAAATTCCATTCATAGTACAGTAATCACACTATAAATGCTATTTATAAATGGTTCTTTTTGCCGATATATCTCTTTCATGTCAGTTTAGCTTCTAAGAAAAATAAACTGGAAATATATTACAGTATTGATTTCTCTTTTCGTGTGCTGAGCACCGCGATCACATATTGAAACTGAACTGTAATTGATCTCTTTATTAAATTCGTTGCAAAATTAGCAAGAATAATAAATAATACTATTTCCAAAGATGAAATAAAACAGTAGATAACTGCCTTGGCTGTTGACAACAGCCAATAATTGTTTTGCGATAAATGTCGATGCAAAGGAAGAAAAACAAATGCTAGAAGGAAAATAAATGCAAAGTATCGTGTGAATAAATCAAACAGTTGGGACTGGCCGATGGATCGCCTTGACTTGCCCTTGTAAAGTACTGACACGGAAATTTGACAGCGGACTGACAGTGCCGCACCCAAAATGCCCGTCAGACAGTCTAATCGTATTAAATTGTTTTGTAATCTGTCTGTTGGCTGCGTCCCATTCTGACACTGCTTCATGCTGCGAAAGGATTCTTAAATAACTTATTCGTTCTGGAATATTATATTTTCATATTCTATTATTCTTATATTATATTATCATGTTTTATTTTTCTATTAATTTATTATTAAAGTATAACTTTGAATGATTGATAGCATTTTCGATGGTAATTAAGTAAAAATTTTATAAAGTAGTAAAAGAATGTCGATAGAAATTTTCTTATCAATTACCGGGATCAAGTGGGATGAACGCAGAAGTTTCGTTGTTTCGTTTGCTTGTGTAGATTTTATTTATGATAAATATGCGTGGTAACGTTACACCGACCTGCCTCACCTCGAGCTACACGCAGGCTGTTATTTAAAAGATCTTAACAAATGGTTAGTCAGGTCGGGCTCCTTATTATCCATGACTCCTTGGAGCACCATAGGACGCTAATTGCAAACTTTCATTACGAGTCACGCTTGGCTCGACGGATGCAACGCTGATCGCGATAGGCTTCCGCGATATTCTACGAGGTACGAGCGAGACTCCAGATGAGAGAAAGAGAAGAGAAAGATGCACCCAGAGTGTGATAAGTAGCGCTCTACGCTCATAAATATTAAATATATAAGATACTATTTCACCTAAGTCGATGTAGAAGTATTTATCGTGAATCTGTCACAGTACACATGTAATATAATTGTTGTATTAACCAGAAATAATAATAATGCTTGCCGACGTTAAGACGATCGTAAACAGTAATTCGATCTAAGCAATAATTTCAAATAAAACAGAAAATGATAATTTTCTGCCTTGTGAGGTTACTGTTTAATGTAAGCTTAATTTATAACTGTAGGTATTGTTAAAACTCTCTTAGTGAAAGGTATTCAAGCAGTATAAACACTAACTTTAAAAATAATGCTTTATATATCTGAAATAATAACTTGCGTAATATCTGATTTTTTACATATATAATCACTAATATATTCATGCACATACTGTTGTAAATTATTACAATTTGAGTTATTTTTAATTTATAGATCGTTCCTCCTCTAACATATCGTTAATTTAATTAAAACAATGAGATTAAACAATTTTACTTCAAGAAAATATATTAAATTTGATTGAATTTATTATTACTTACGTGTACATGAACGATTTGTTTTCAAATGAATCACAGAAACGGATTGACTTACATTTTGATACAAATAAAGTTAAAAATAACAAAATATTATTTAACTCAATAGAATTACATTCCTGCTTTGATATCTAACAGTGCACGACAAGTAATTGCAATTTCTATGTTTTAATAGATTTTAATGGAATATCTCGATGTATTTTGCGAATTGCAAAAATAATGACGCAGTGTCCCCAAACAGCATCGTTTATCTTAATCTCAACCCTATTTTCAGCCCCGGGAAGGGAATACACGCGCTTCGCCATTGGCGATCCTACCGTCGCCGTGTCGCGCCGATGATCACGATGATCGATCTTTCGCGGCTCGACGGACGCACGCACGCATGCACGCATGCACGCATCGATTAGAGGCAGCATTTCGCGCCTGCACGCTCGACTCGCTGTCGCGTGCGTGGGCGATCCGCCTCGCCTCCAGCCGCCGATGCACGCGCGATGCACACGACGCGCAACGTGCACGTGTGTTCGTGACTCACGGTAGGCATTCTCGTGCGACAAACCGGTAACCAACGCGGCCGTTAGACCGCGAACATTGCGGCCACTTTGTTCCCGACGACGCGACGGTGTCTCTCTTTCTCTCGACTCCGTCTCGCGCCGCTCTTAAACTCGCGTTTACAAGTGTCGGCGGGCGCGAGGATTCACGCCGCATGTCACGCTGTACGTCCGCGAGCGGAACGGATGGATTTAGGAGAGAAAGAGCGAACTCCCAAGGTCGATGGAGAATTGTGCGCGTGGCCTCTTTCGTTCGACTCTTTCACCGCTCCGTGATCGATTGCATAGACTCGTCCAAGACTGAGGGTGAAGCAGGACATTTCGTATCCGGAAAGCACGCATTGTTATGAACTTAGTTTGTGATATATTTTGCGACAAGCAAGGCTTTATCTGCGAAATATAACAGAGATAAATACGATTGCGGAAAATTGAACGTTTTTGTGAAATGTGTAATTTTCTTATGGGATGCGTTTCATTTGCGCATGTTAAATTATAAGTTAGAATAGAGATGCCGATTTTTGTCTTGATGATTTGTCATTGCTAGTTGTTAACATTTATCAGTTCTATACGTTATAAATTTATTATTAAAAGTTGCTTATAACATCGGAATAATAACACTGAAATCACATCAGATCGAAGAAATAATAAATTAATATCACTACTATTGAAGATAACGCGCAGAATAAATTTCTTATAAAAAGTCAACTATAATATCAGGAATAATAACACAAAATTATAATTACATCAGATTAGAAGAATAATAAATTAACATTACCAGTAGTATTGAAGGTAGTAATAGACACTGGTTAACTTTTACGGGCCTCCTTTTTTTTTGAAAACTTTATGTAAAATGTACTTCGTCGCATTAAATATCACTGTTTTTAAATCACTTATTAATCACTTATCGATATCTAGAGATTTTATAAAAGAATATGACACAACGTATAGCAAGGACTTTGTCGTTAGTTCCTAGAAATGTTTTGTCATTTATCAGCAATTCTTCTTTTAGTTAATTTGTTAATGTCACAATGGATCACAAAGTTAACCCACGTTTCCATAGAATTCCATGAACGCGCCGCCGTTTGCGCCTGTTAAATTAACGATATATTCCAAGTATTATTGAATCGTTCTCTCGAACTGCAGGGGTTTAAATACGGCTCTATAAAACTCGGTAAAACTTGTCTCTTTGTGCAAATATTACCATGTATGTTTGACATTGATGAATTATAATTGCCCTTAAATTGAAGTGAAGGCGACACGAAATTCGCATTTGTTACTATCCTTTTATGGACACTCTTTACACTTGCGTGTGTACATATTTTAGGCTCTGTTGTAAATACGCAAGAACAATGACGCAGTAAATTACGAAATTAAATTACACTATAATGCATGCATAATTACTAAGGAGTATACAACATTTCATAAAGGTATTGAAATGATTTTACATAATCTCATGCTATTATGTGTAATTGCTGTAGGTACTCTTCGCTTTAAACAACTATTCTCTGCAACAACGGTGTATATTGCGCTCAAGAGAAGTCTGAAAATTAGACCATGAGCTTATAGACAGACTTAACGCTAACAAATTTCTAAGAGGATTGCTAAAGTAGATTTTAGTTATACTTTAAAAATGATCACCGAAAATCATACTATATTGGAATTATAGTGTTTTTTAATATATATAGTTAACATTTATTTTCATTTTAATTTAGTATAAAACATTAAATTATTTGTAACAGAGCCACGTTTATATCAATTTTCTTGTTACATAAACAATAATTTTTGCATTAATAAATTTATGCATATTCATGATAATTTTTCTAGGAAATAACATTTTAAAAATTCAGAAAAAAGAAATATTTTTTGTATGGGAAACTAATTGCTAAGTATATTATGAAAAATATGATATTAAAATAAAATTAAATAAAAAGAAAAAGGGGTATAATAAATGGGACGAAAAAGAAGGTAAAGTTGTATTTTTTATAATTAAAAATGAAGAAATAAAGAAATGTTTGTCGGGGAGAGAGAGTTATCCTTTAAATCCTTCTCTTAAATTACGTCCATGAGTATAGTTTTAGCTTAACTCGTTCTAGCTGAACTAATAGCTCAGGACTTGCTCTAGCTCAAGCTGTCGTTTTGCAAAACCGCTAAGATTCCACACGTGGACAGTGCCATGGCGATGTAAAATTGTGTATAAAGCTTCTACGATACCAGGAGAACCACCTGGTGACAGTACATATACGACATTTGTTCCGTCGCGGTCAGTGCAGTACTTAACACCAGGCGGAAGAGAAAGTCATGCTGCTGTCTCCTGCCTTTTTCTATGCCATTGAATACTTTTCGCCTTTCAAGTTTACGGTACTTTAACGCTTACGTGAATCGAAGGCGACATCCAGTGGGATAGAAGCGCTCTTATAAAGGGAAGAAGACGCGTGGGCGCGCTTAACTCTTATTCATCTTGCATCCGAAGAAGTCAACCGCCCTCTTCGGCATTTTACGATTATCGGATGTAAGCCAGTGTTTACGCTAGTAAATCAGGCGGCAATCATTCGAGCGCTATGGACTTTTATGACGGCTAATGATCGACACGGATGCGGGATGCATCCGATGCCGCGGTGTCGGCTCTCACACGCATAATTACAAGAGAGATATTTGCATGTATTAGACCGAGATGCATACAATTAAGTCGTGTGTACTCCAGTTAAGTGTGGCTTCGTCTGTAACAGTATGATAGGAATTACCTCTTGTCATTATCATTTACTTACTGCTATTATGTTATCGGGGATTTCTCGCGTGCATGCACACATGCGATTCGTCATGTCTTCGAGAGGAAATGATGCAAGTTACATGCATGTTTTAGAAATTGCATACTTTAAGTCTATCATAAGGATGATCTTGTTTGTTATCTCTGACGAGCCTCTTGGGTCTTTTCCTTCCTGAGCGAAAATTTTACTGAACGCAAAATTTTTCAAAATTGTTTAACTCTTGGTATATATGATTTAGTAAATATATTTTCTACTTAAATATTTTAAATGAAAAATATTAACATAATGCATGAAGGGAATATGAAAGAAACTATCGTCATGGAATATATATATATATATATATATATATATATTTTTAGAAGCTTTTATATTTCAGTAAATTCTTTCACACATGTAGTGGAATAAATAATAGTGCGAGAATTGGTGTAGCAGGGCAATACATTTTCAAAAAGAATAATTAATCGTCGCGCCTCCGCTGTAATGATCCGCGGCTAAAGGCAAGAAATTTCATGCCGAGATACGAGAATCTCTTCGGCCTTGTTTGTCCCACCAATTAAGAAGAGATACGATATTCAATGCGAGATCTCGCAAGATAACGAAGCTTATTTGCTACACGACGCCGCAACGCGCGGTTTCTCAATGCGACGCGATTTGCCACTTTTGTTTTCATCTTTCTCGGCCAGTTATGCTAATTTCATCTTTCCCTCTTCTTCTCTCTTCCAAACTGTCAACGATAATATTAGATCATTAAATCGGCGTTGTCCGCGCGCATCCGGTCGCAATTCCGGCCCTCACAGCCGAAGATGAGAAAAGACGAGTTTGGAGGCACGTTTGGCGCGGTATATGCAAATATTTCAGACTTGTACCTATGTCGTGTTAAGTGATTTTTAAGTAACACGATACCTGCTGCTCGCAGAACATAGCTCGAACATTATCATGCAATATCTGATGTGAGAAATTCTCTACAGTCTACATAATTTCGATACGTTAAAAAGAAAATCTCGCGTAATTACTAAATCTTATATACTATTTATTTTATAGAAAAATTTGTAGCTATATAATACTATAATTTATACAGTATTAGAAGAATTTCTAACGGTAGAAATCCCATGCATTTCTCTGTATTATTTGTATTATTTATGTGATATTATATGAATTAGGTTATATAAGATACATTAGGGGAACTTCAAAATTAAAATGACAATTTGTTGTACTTAATAAAGCATTTTATTTGTTTAATAAATTAACTGGATAAAGTTATATGACTCTTTCGTTTCAAAAACAATATAACTTAAAAAACATGATTTTTAAGTTTTTTAAGTTATTATCATGAATGAGTTAAACGTTATTCTATCAATCATCAGAAGTAAATTTTATAAATCGTTACAACTCAAAAAGAATTTTTTTTTAAGAATTGAATATTTGATGTTAAGAATTTACTCTTTTTACTGATATTATTTGATCAATAATTTTCTGTCAAGTTGAAAAATAATTTTTTTCCTTTTCTGGAAAACAAATTTTTTGAATTATGTCACTGTTGAAGCAAGAAAACGTTCATCATATTCATTGTATACATAGTTCTTAAAGCATGTATGAATAAAATGTCATCTAAAAATAATATATGAAATATTTTTTTAAAAATAGCATAACGTAATAGTGTGTATTTTTGATTGGCCCAGCGATCACGTCCTCGTCGTAATCTCGGCGACCTTGGAACTGTGGCTACCACAACATCGGCGAATAACCTCAACTGGCCTCATCCCTTCGTCCTTCCTCATCTCCCCTTGTTCAGCCACCAATCTTATCCTACGTTGGCCCGATCTTAAGCATCTTTCACACTGAAAATTTCTATTAAAAGTTTTAACACAAACGAAATATTTTTTGTAATAGTAATGCATGTAGAAGAATTAAATATATATAAAAATTTCTAAACATTTAAAATAAACATTTAAATTAAATAAAAATTTTATTAAATTTTATTAAATTTATCAACAAATTTAACATAAATATTGTAACGAACTAATGTGTATAATAATGTCAAAGCCGTATAGACATCCGGTAAATTGGTCCTTCGGTAAAAGCATCTTTATGACTGGTACTCCAACAATTTGTTGGCCGTCAAGTGTAATTGAAAGCTTTCTTCTGGTCCTCTCGATATACCGCGCACTTATATTCAAGACACTTTAACATGCTGAAACAAAGTGCTCTTGCATTGATGAGTGCTTCAGAATGGTGATGAAAAGCAGAATGTTTTAAAGTATAGCATACATTCTGTAATTTACAATAAAGTATTTACATAGTAATCACGTATTAATACAAAACATCTATTCTATGTTTTTAAATTCTTCCATCTTTTCGTATTACTAACCATTTATTAGTATATATACTCTTTGACCAAAAAAAAGTTATAAACCTGTAGTGTATTCTAAATATTATCTTGCCGCATTCTGGGATAAAAATAAGTACTGCAAAGCTTTGCAAATCAGAATTATAGCATTCTGATGCGAATACTGTTTCATTATTCCGCAGTCAGACTAATTTCATGTAGGCTTAATCGAAAAACAGATTATACAAATGCATGTCCGATGCAGAGCGTATGAGTTGAGAGAGAATGATCGTAATGCCTTATTATTATCTTGCAATAAGTGGATTGGTTGACAATCGATTATTTGTAAATTTAAAACGTATTCTCAAATTTCAGATTTTTAGAAATCGAAACGATTGCCAATAGAGTATATTCGTCCGATGTATATTCGTCAATCATCACGTAACTGTGCGCGCGTATATGGGTCAGTGAAACGATCAGCATCGGCGTAACTCCCCTTATCGATCAACGGCTTATCGAAAGTAAACACGGAAAGACTTCGTAGTACTATTAGAAGATAAGGAATCGTCTACATTGTCGGACGTCCATTCATTCCGCGTCGAAGCTTGTTCTAATTAGTAGTCGTCTTTGACTGTGTTGATTAAAGAGAGACGAAGCTTATCATTCGCTTTTGGGTCGACCGGATGTTGTAGAATCATTGTTTTACAATCACTGTTTGCACGGTATCCTGTGTAGGGGTCGTTATCGATCGCCAGGAAAGTTAGTCCTGAATCGAGTTACGATCTGATCTACACAGGACATTGGAGCTATTCACTATTGCGGAAGACATAGAGAGACTGTAGTAAGGGTCTTATATAAGATTCAATATGATTGATTCTCTCTTTAGAAACAATTTCGTGAGCTTTCTGAAACATCTTTCATGTAACTTCAAGTAAGAAAAGCAGAAAGGCTCTTGTAACGTTGTCAAGTTAAAAGAAGTGCATATCCACTTTCTATTTAATAAAATTCATGTCTCCAGCTACGAAGAAGTTTGAAAGAGTAAGATATCGCAGAATTTTGTGAGGAAATTTTATGAAAACTTGTTGCTCTTTTCACTCTATGGAACTTTTGGTACACTTCGTATATTCTTCTGGGAATAGAGTTTTGTAGAACTTCCTCTCTTCGTGTGCGTCTTGGGATGAATTCGTTAAATATCTAACACATCCATTTCCTGCACATAATACGCATTACTGTACCTTTCTCAAGAAACGTCAAAATTTACTCCTTAATATTTCACGTAAACGTTGTCATCAGTGACTATCTAAAATATTTATGCTAAAGGAAACCAGCCGTCATTCGTTCACGCGTATTTGTGTAATACGTATGGGGGACGCGAGAAAGCCATTCACTCTTTGAAAAATATTCTGGTAGCGACGGCAATAACTGGAAGCAATAATTTCTACGACGACTTCGCGACATTCCGGTTTTTTCTTCATCTTCTTCTTCTCCTCGTACTCACACGCTGGTACACTCTTGAGTGGTCGACCGGAGCCACTACGACATCGTAAGGGAAGGAATGCAAACACACTACAGAACTGTGTGCGCATTGCTTATGTACCCACGTGGGTGGTTGGCTAAAGTGGGTGGCTGCTTGACCGGCTAGGCCGATCGGTGGGAGAGTGCTGCTTCAAATGCCCACTACCCAGTACGCCTGGCAGTAACTTCTGGTTTACCTTTCCTTCGACCTTCGAGATATCGAGTTGAACAGGAATCTCCCAGAGGAGAACACCATGAGCGTAAATTATTATTATGAATTAATAAAGCAGAATTTGGGATTAGTTATGATATAAATATAGTTACATCTGAAAAAATAACAAATTTAAATATTCAACGGTGTTAAAATTGATGATTAGTTTGAAGAACTAATTTTAACCTGGAAATTGTCACCTGAGATATTGTTATGTTCCAGTGGCGATAAAATATGAATTATTTTAAAGTATTGTTTTGTATGGATATCGTTTAACATATTTTTTAATAATTCTTTACAAATCTTTAAGTATCGAAAATTTGCAATAAAAAATCAATACATTAATAAAAATATTTATTTTTTAGAAATGCTGTCACAATAAGCTTTAACGCTAATTCCGTTTAATATTTGTTTGATTTCTATCCTTTCAAAAAATTATCCAAATTCATAATCCAAATTCATAATCTCAAATACTGATAAATCGAAAAACAATAAATAATATACATCATGTTGTTAATAATAACCAGTTTAATTTATGATATGAAAATATCTCATGTGATTGTTTATGGAAAAAAAATCAGACAGCTATTTCTGGATTAATAGCTAGAAATACATACACAATTCTGATTTAAAAAATATACATTTCGTTAGACCGTTGGTAGAAAATATAAAACAGCTTACGGTAACTGCACATAACATAATACGACATGACGCGGATTATTTGCCGAACGATTGCGTGACACCATCGTTGTATCACACTGCTGATACGCGAGCAGCTCGACGAAGCCATTAAAACTTGAGCCATAATAACACTCGGCTTCGCACGCACCTTTTGCCACCACGTGGCGGCGATAACGTTTGTGAAAACGCTGCTGCTCAACTTTATGACGCGTGATATAGCGACTTAACAACCGGGACGATACGGGGGAAGATACTGCGATCTGCGAGGAACTCGAGAGACGATAGTCTTACTTATCTTCGACTCGAAATTCCAGTTTTACAATTGCTGTGAGACAATTCAATTATGTGAAAAACATAAAACGATATCTCTAATATTCTCATTTTATTTCGCCGCATTAATCCTTAATAGATTTCGCCATAAAATATCGGATATATAAAATTAAGATATATAAGATTAAAGAAAGAAATGTTTTTTTTTTTAAATCTTTTCGTCTATTCTGCAATTCTTGTGTAAAACTTAGATCTAGATTCGCTTTACTTCGTACCCAGTAAACCCCAATTAATAATAACATAACAATATTACACTTTCAATATTACAATTTTATTCTGAATAATACAAATATAACACGTATGTTACGTAATAGTTACATTGTTAAGTGTGAATTATAATATTAATATTACGTCTTCTTTCAATTGATGTTTACTTATTATGTCGTTAGTCAACTATTTTCTGTGAACATTTAAATCGAGGTCAAAATAGGCAATGTCCGTGCACTTGAACAAAATTCTCGATTAATTAAAGCGTCCGTCTAGCGTGCAAGTTAAAAGCATTTTGAAATGACGCAACTCAGGCGCAATCAGCAGTAACTACGAGCCGATGCGACCTCGTCTCGCGTGGCGTGCATCTTAATTACTTTCGCAAATACACGGCCGCTGTGTGCCGGGAGACAAATTGCATTCCACAGCGAGGCCAATCGGCGTGCAATTATGCGACGTCTCATAACTCAGATCTTCTTCCTCCTCGGCTCCATTGTCCGTCGTCCTTGCACGACACGCTGTCGTCAATGGAGAACTAGTTCGAATCTTCCCCGTTTGCACGCAAAGAAACGAGCGCACGTGCAAATCTCACGTCATGCAAACGACCTCGCATTACTGTAGGTACCGGCGCGGTACGACGTAGGATGTGCGGTGTTCCTTTTCCGCGTAGGGATATCCTGCAAACTTTTTATTACGTACGCGGTGCGGCGTGGGCGTCGTGCCCACGTTCTCCAATGTTCTCTTCGCCGTTCACCACAATTCTCCGACGCTCTTCAGCTCGCTTTCCGCTGACAGATCGTTGAAATCTTGACGGAAATCTCAGTTGTTTTAAGCCCTCGTATTACGGGTTTTCTCCTCCGGTTCACTTTTACGTACTGTGATATCTGCGAGAGTGCTGTATGTAAAATAAGCGAGTTGAAGACAGTTTTGCCTGAGCCTTTTAATCTTTTATGTTTTATCTGACGTATTCCATTAGCTACACGCACGATGCTATCTTTATTAATTATACTTTTGCATCACATAGAGTCAGGTTTGTGCCATTACTCATGTCATGTACTTTGACTCGAACTTCGTCGTGACTAATTGCAAATGACAAAGTGTAATATTCGCGACTTATTGTTTAATTCGATTTTTATGTCCTGCCCTGTGACTTAGATAGATATCGTCGTTTCCGCTCGAAGAACTAATTGAAACAGATAAGACAGCGAGTCATGTTAATCGTTCCAAATGTTACGACGTAAAATCCTATTTTTCTTATCAGATAAAATATATTTAGTGGCTTTCTGTCGTTACTGTTATGAGTGAAGCTTCAATGAGGTGCAATAGTCGCGACCAGGAAACCCTATATTTGCCGTAATAGACTCATTGTTCGGTCGTGTACGTGACGCTCATACGTATAAAGCCAATACGCGAGAGATTAGCATCGATAAACGGATTAATTAAACGAATTAGGACAGAGTGCGCGATCCAGCTCTAATTACCTCGGATTGTTTAAGATTGCGATCACGCGGGATCACCTGCGACACCTATAATACTTCTGACTGTTATCTGCGCCGATATCATTTGTCACTTTAACGTGCGACGAATCACATATCCGTTTCGTTACGTAAGCACAAAAGTTACATACATATTGCGTCGCGACAGACATTAATGTCATACTTCGCAGTTTTGTAAATTTCAATAATGCTTCGAAACATGTCAATTGTGTTTCTGTATATTTATAAAATCTTTCGCAATTTCATTCTCGTGAATTTTTGAAAATATTTAAAATATTAAAAAAAGCTATGCTTGTCAAAAAAATTTTCAGCTAAATGCATATTTAACATATTTTGAATATTTTAAATTATACTAAAATCATACTAAAATAGTTTTATTTTTAATGTGCCATTGAAGATTAAAGAATACTCTCAAAGATAGATATTTTGCGCCATAATGAATAAAGACAGCATTGATTTAAATGTAAAAATAGATTATATCTGATCAAATTATTTCTGAACACAGATATTGTCGATTTCAAGTTCACAGTGTAACTTCAGCGATTTCATAAAGTTAAAAAATATTGAAATAATAATGCTGTTTAATAGTAAATGAAGATACATTTTTTGCTGCCAGATACGCTGTTGTAATTTATCTCGATACAGCTGCGTCAAATGTTTTTATTGAATACGCAAGTATAAATGCGCGGCCTTCATCGCCATCGCTGCGCTAAACTTCGCTAATACATTTGCAACAGTCTATGATCTTTCGACCTAAAATTAAATATTATGTATATGACGCATGTGGATAACAATTATTATCATAATTACTGCCTTGATATATAGAAGTGGGTAATATAAAGTCCTAAGTTTATGATAAAATAAATTGCTGCGATAAAGTCTACAGTAGACTGTTCAAGTTATTTTTGTAACTGTTCTGTCCGAACTAACTTTTTATCAAATGAAAATGTAATAATAATGGTATTGTGAAAATAATATATTATAATATCATTTCATTTTTGCAGTAATCAAAATTAATTGAACTTTTTAAAGAGTTATTATTTAATTGACTATATATCAGTTTGCTTGCGTGTCCACGATCAACCCACCAGAAGAAAATTAATCGAATATGATCTATAGCTATCATGCCGGATGTTCAGTGAATCATGCAACAGCAGCCACAGTGAGCATTATTTATAGAACCTACCTAGTTGTTTTCTAACAAAATTAGATCATTTCTATATAAAACGTAATGAGAAGGAAAGTTCTTCTTTTTTTCTTTTTCCTTTTTTTAATTTCAATTATTCAACTTTACGTTCGTTGTATTTTGATCAAATATTATCTTCATCGATATTGAATTTATTTCGTTCGTCAAAACATACATTTGTCCACCTGTCTCCAAAATATATTTACATCAACCGATTGCGTCCGATCGATCGCTCTGTTCACATAGCTCGCGAATAACGGAGAATGTCCGAGATTGGAAAATAGTTCAATGCTTCGCGTATCCTGATATCGCTACTACAGGCAGCTTTTTACTTCCAGCTGAAATAGGAAACCTTCCCTTCTCAATCCGTCATATCCTTGCATGAACATTGGTTACGCAAGCGGGGGTAGCAAACTCTAGTCGTTGCAGCCATAGCAGAAATCCCCTTTGCGGTTTTTGCCGGTCGGTCTCCAGTTCCCACTTTCTCGGTGAGCGGTTTTACGATGTCGGTACGACACGGCAAAGACGAAGAGCACGCCGAGGTGCTCACGGCGAACGGCACGGCACATGCGACGCACGTCTCTCGGTGACTCGTGAGCGTGGATCGTGAGTCGTGAGTGCCGCGACACCCGCGACTCGCCGTGTGCGCACAACAGCTTACAGAATACAGCGGCCAGTCGGCGTACGTGCACACGTGTGAGCGCACGTATGGCAAGCGTACGCGAGCGCGCGTGAGAAACACGGATAGGAAGATACAGATCCTGAAAGAGTTCAGGGAACTATTTGGGATGTTACGAGACAGTGAATAGTGTTTATGGCAAATTAAAGGGATTTTTTTATTTAATAAAATTTGTTTTATTTCTCGAAAAATTTCTCTGGATCAAATTGATCTCTTATCTCATCTCGGCGTAAAGTTGATATCTTGTTGATATTGTGGAATTAGTGTTTGTGAATAAATTTTTTAAATTAGATGGTTCAAAAGTGTTGTGTACGCGAGAGTGAGTTACGCTGTAAATAAAGGTTTTTTTTTTAAAGCTATATAGAGTTTGCAAGATGAGAATTTTGGAATTTAGGGATCCTTGGTTTTATATCTCCTTTTATGGTTATTTTTAATTCATTAAGTTACGCATCTGTGTTTTGAAATATTTAATATCAGCTTAAATAAAAGAAAATAGACATCAGATAAAAATATCTCGATAATTACTGTTAATATTTTATCTATCCAATAAATTATATATTATTTTACATTAATAATATATTAGAAAATTTGCAAATCAGGAACGGTCAATAGTAATTAAATGCGCATTATCTAAAACAATTTTTTAATATTGGATTTCTTTTAAGTAAAATCAATTTGATGCACCTGCATTTCTCTAAAATGAATAAAAAATTTCGAGAGTTTATATTGATGATAGAGGGATTTCGATACTCATTTCCATGCGGTAATTGTCCTATTTACCTTGCATATCGATTTGTGTGCATTTAGACCGAATAATATCATATATCACATTCTCGATGTAAAGTTTATAAGCTTAAATAAAAACGCATATTAATAAGTTTCTTACAAATGTTATTGTCGAGTTATGCTCACTCAAATGTCTCGGTTTCTCAAATGAATCGCATTGATTTTTTGTATGTAATAAAAACGCCGCCAGATATATATATATATATATATATATATATATATATATATGTATATGTCGCCTGATTGCGCATGTTATGACGTAAAGTGCAAAGGGCGATATAATTATATAAACATTTGTATGTCCGTTATGAGATAAATTGTGGTTGGAAACTGGCAAATCAAAAAGAAGTGTAATCCGATTATATCTGGCTGGTTATCGCCCGATAGAATTATGCATTCAGCCATACTTCAATGCTGATGTGTAACAGACGCGTGGGCGTTGACGATCTTGAATTACTGTTGAGAGACGTTATTATTCTACGTGGAAGTTATTGGTCCATGAAACTTGTGTTTCACGCTTCGAAATTTAATTATAAATGAGAATGCAATATTTGACCTTGTTATTTAAAAACGTTGACTTTTTTTTTAAATTTGTAACTAAGAGATATAGTAACGTCTCGCGCGATTAATAAATATATATGAAGCGTAAGATCTTTCCATATTATTTGGTGTACCAAAGCCTGGAATCTCAAAATTTTGAATGGCAATAAATATTATCCAATAAATTTCTGTTTGATAATAACATTAGCGATTTTATGAGAAATGAATAATATTTTTATTATAACTTTATTATAAATTTTTTATAATTTTATTATTAAATTTATTATTTATTGTAATGCATAAAATATAAATTATATAATGAAATTAAATTAATTTTTTCTTTTTCTCTCTCTTTACTAATTTAATTACTTATAAC
>Ga0157363_1002704_pt1 | contig 15762 bp, 13 predicted proteins | sample AttsexASBM1_FD_111477 | JGI IMG/M metagenome (GOLD analysis project Ga0157363, IMG submission 111477) | Fungus gardens microbial communities from leaf cutter ant in Ribeirão Preto, State of São Paulo, Brazil - Atta sexdens ASBM1 | ecosystem: Host-associated > Fungi > Mycelium > Unclassified ...
CACACACACACACACACACACACACTTGATTCAGAATTTCATCTGCAAACTCAAATTTAACATATATATGCGAATCCTTATTGTTGAGACAAATATTTTTTAAGCAAAGTGAACCATTTTATTTGACCATATATAAAAAAATTGTGTATGTATGATGTGTGTGTATATATATATATATATATATATACACACATACACACACACACACATACATACATATAATTCGCATACATATGCATATACACACACACACATATATATATATATATGTGTGTGTGTGTGTGTGAGAAAAAAATATATATAATTTTCTCTTTTATCTCCTTTTCTATTTCTGTGTTCCTTATTTACATGTAATCTTATACAGGGCTGTAAAAATACTAAAAACAACAAGATTGATAGAAACTATGATTATTAGATCCTTTATACAAAGAATCAGTTTTAGAAAAAACCTATTCACACAAAATCCTCTTTTATACTTCGCGATATCTACATGAACAAAATCATTGCATCACATTGTAACTTTGCGTCGATGAAAAATATCTACAATTTTTAAACTGCGTGTGTATAGTTGTTAATTATATAATATACAATTTTATTGTGATTTTACAATATAAATGGAACAGAGTCTGGGAATTATTTCGATCATTCAGAAAAGTCGCATTTTTCTTTTGAGGCACCAGGAATATTCGAACGTAACCTGGTCCATGGCACAGAACTTTTAAAGAGATCTCAATTGGCTCTCTGGTAACACAATGACGTATATGGCTAAGAATTGAGAATGGTTAAAAGAGAAGAATAAAACTGCCATAATTTTCATGGGAACATTACAAAAAACTTCGAATGCTTATGCACATGCACACAGTATTAAAAATTCTTTGATTGAAGCACTTTGGCACGGATAAACTGCTGTTATATTAAGCGTCATCCTGTGTTTTCCGTAAATAATAAAAAATCTAATTGCCATAACTTTATCAGACAGTTTGATTTTATTGTATTTGCATCTTCAATTTATGGTAAAAGAATTTACTACTCTTGATTAATTTTTCTTTTTTTATATCACAGGAAAGCACAAGAGTGCTTTTAGCCAGCATGCAAATGAAAAAAGCATGTGCCGCCGAAAGCCAAAGAACACTTTTCACATTTTATATACCCTCTCCTCTTTTTCTACCGTCTCTAATATACAAATTAAAATCTAAGAAGTAAAATTTACATTCGATCATTTGTATATTACATCAATTAAATAAGGGCAAATCTTACGCACTTGTACGTCAGTAGTAGAGATTCAAGTTCATTTATATGTCGCAATAAATAAATAATTAAATAATTTTTGAGTAATAATAGAGATCCGCTTAACTTTTTCTCTTCTATCTTGGATTCATTTTTTTTTCCTTTTTACGTAACCATCGTCTCACATTCTATAATAACTATTAATATTACACACGATACTTTTTAAAATGTACGCATAGTTATCGTCGTAATAATTAGAGCTCGTTACCACTACAAACAGTCAGATCACTGAAACTGCAGAAATCACATAACAATAGCGTTATCATTTGTGATACATCAGCGATGCCTCCGTAATTATTTCACAAAACGTCATTATTCATTTAGCCGCCATTATTGGTGAAACACCGATTGGTAGCAAGGCATCTTCGTTACGTTTTCTCATAGTTTTATATGCGCTTCTGTATTTTTTCTCTCGATAACTATAAATATTGTATATATATATATATATATATAATATATAGTATCTATTTACACTTTCTTTTTTAAATAACGCTTTTTTCTGTTAGCAAAATATCAGCACCAAACTCCGAATGTTAACTGGATAGGGTGCTCAAAAGGTCGGACCATCAGTGCGTTCGCTCGCAGAAATCGAGGACGCCGAAACAAAGTATCATCGGGATTGCGATCCATCTTCTTTCTTGTGAATATCCGCGTGCATAAGGGCATTTTCGAGCGGACGTGTCGGTACTCCTGGACCAGGTCCTGCTCTATGATGCATATGCAAGTTGCTGAGCGGACCTGGACTAGGGTCCTTACTCCTGAGTGTATTCACCGGCGGTGGAGGATAGCCGGCATACAGTTTTGCTCGTTCCTCTTCTTCAGCTCTGAACGCCGCCACTAACGGATTATATCGTAACTGTTGCAGCGTATCGAACCGATATTCCCGAAAAGGATCACCCGGCCAAGGGGCTCCCGGTTGACCGGCAGGCGCAGTTGGCGGTGGAAAATGCTGCATCGGATGTGCGCTTAAACTGGGAAGCATGCTACGTGGCATAGAATGCGAAGCTGGCATACCGTGTGGATGCCTCGTAAGATAGGTGTGCGGGTGGTATCTCGGATCGGGCAGTGGATTTGGTCCAGGTCCTGGCGCGGGTCCCGTCGTTCCGGGACCGGGTACTGGTGGTCGTGGAAGCATTACAACTTCGTCGTCTTTACTGCGTGGTTCTTCCTTTACGCGCACTTCCCCAGTATCCAAAGGCGCCGAACCATTTCTGAGCGGCGAACGATCTCGAGATGCAACCACATGTTGTCGATTCTGATGAAGCAATCTCTCGCGCTCCATCTCACGTCTTTCCATCTCGCGGCGCTCCTTATCTCGCCTTTCTCGCTCCCGTTCGGCTGCTTCCTGCTGTTTCCTCTTTTCCTCTTTTTCGCGTTCCCGCCTTTCTCTTTCACGTTGTTCCTCTCTCTCCCTTTCTCGTTCTCTTTCGCGTCTGATACGTTCGCGTTCCCGTTCGGCACGTTCACGTTCTCGTTCGCGTTCTCTTTCTCGTTCACGTTCGCGCTCTCGTTCTTCCAGTTCGGCGCGCCTGTCTATCGCAGGAGGTTCCGGTTTTAATCCCCACGAAACAGTAGTCTGTGGAAATCCAGTAGTAGCGCGTTGCAATCTGAAATTAGACACATAAATTAGTAAAATATACATTTACAGTAGAAAAAAGATAATGACCTGATAATTGCTTAATATTTCATGTACATACCCTCGCCATGGATCGTGTACTGAACCAAGTCCACCTAGAGGAGGCATTTCTCTTGGTGGAAAAGTTGAAAGGTTTGGAAAGTTAGGATTCGGCGCGCCGAATGTTGAAGGATATCTTCCAAAGGGAGATAATCCTGCTCCTGTAATATAAGAAAAGATCATAACAATGATGCAAACATTGGTAATCATATTGCAGTTCAATGTATGTATTTACAAACATGAACGTGCGCACGTGAGAATAAATGTGAATCTTTGTTACCTCTATTACCTAAATGTGAGGCCGTTGTAGAAAGAAAACCGACAGGATGTGGTGGAGGTGGTGCAGGATGGGCAGATGGTATATTAGTGGAAAACGGAGGTGCCATTGATGGTGCACCGAGTCCAAGACCACTGGCTGGTCCCCCGGGATAAAGATGGCTCGGTGGTCTTAATAACTCAGTTTTGGTACTAACGACACTTCCCGCTTTAGCTTCAGCCTGTTGTTTTTGTTGATGATTATATATCTCCCACGCAATACGCACGTGCATCGCATTCCACTTTCCACTTTTCTGGATTAAAAAATTAGACGTTTAAATAAATATGTACAACATGAGAAAACATTTTTAACTTTTTATATAAAAATACCTTTGGCGCAAACGGAGTTAAGTGATTAGGGGGCACAAAAGGTGTCGAAGGCGGTCCAATTCCGGGATGAAGAAGGCCAGTGTTAAAACCGGAATAACCAGAAAGGTTTAAGTTTCCACGAAAAAATGGCGATTCAACTCCTCCCAATTTTGGGATATCCTTAAACTATTAAAAGATAATTTTGTTTAATATCAGTTTATGTATATAGACGAGTTTACGATAAGTATTACGATCAGATATAATTAGTTATGATAGATATAATAAATGTATAGTCTCATTGGCTAATAGATATATTTTTTACTTACAATTGGAGGTGGAAAAAGTGTAGATGTTGCAGCTGATGGCAGCAACGGTGTTGTGTGCTGATGTACATGTGTGTGTTGATGTTGATGATGATGCATTTCCGTTCGAAGATACGCTGGACCCAAATTCCCCACTCCAACACCAACATTTCTGTCTTGAGACGCTAAGAATCTATTATCAAGTTCTCTCCTCAGAAGATCAGCCTGACCTGCAACATGTGTCACCCCTTCTTTTGATTAGTGCATTTATTATCTGCTCATATTCACATAAAATATAATATATAAAAAAAGTTAGATTGTAAGCTTACTTGTTTGGAACAGAGACTCTGCAGAAAACGGATTGGGATTGGTCGTCGGTGGGGGAAGCGAGGGCAGTGAAGTATGGGGGCTTGAGCTAGACACTGGCGGCGGTAAAGGCGTTGCGAACATCGGTGGTGGAAATGTATGTGGTATGCCGAGTGGTACCGGTGGTGGAGTTGGCCTCGGAACAGATGTAGCTGTTGCTGGAGACAACTGGGGAGCTGTGTTGCTGCTGTTTTTTAGATAAAAGATTTTTTATACTATTTTTTGTTTTATTTTTATTGAAAAGTTTAAACTTGTTCGGGCTTACCTAATCCAACTTTGTGGCTTGGTATATGTAGGTAGACTAGAATTGGCTGGCGAGGAGGTGTTTGGCACACTAACAGGCGTTATGCTGCCCCGACTTAGACTACTTACGTTACTGCTGTAACAAATATATAATTACTATTAAAATTTTCTGTTAATTGTAATTTAAATTACTCAAATCTGACAAACGCGATAGTTTGTTCGCGTTGCTTGCACTTTTTACAATCCAAATCTTTCTCTCTCTTTATTGCTCGAATATATTTATCTCGTTTTAAATGCAAAATTTTTTCAGAATTTCAAGTAACGTGAACAGATCTCGTAACGCTGCAACCAGAAGAAAATATTTTACCTGTAACTATCTCTTTCTCGACTGGGGCTATGTCCACGTGGAGAGTTATTATTTCGTCCGGATAGACTGCAGGCCACCATGTCTCTATGAGCGATAGTATTTGCCGTGGTAACTGTATTAGTTATAGTGGATACGCATGTTGTGGTGGCAGCACTCAGTGGAGTATTATTGTGACTCACGAGGTTATTTCCTACAGTCTGTTTACTTATGTTGGTACAGGGAGAAGCTCTACTCCCTCTCTAAAATATAATTATTACCGTCATTATGAACACTCGTATTTTGTATTTGAGATAAGTAATATCAGTGATATAATTGAATACGTCAGCAATGTACAATACAATGCGAGTAACTTACCACGTCAGCGCGCGATGAAGCAGAATGAGAAGGGGATGGTACCGCAGGCGGAAGATACGGACTGTGATTTAGAGCGGTATACGGGGTGTAGAGCGGTGGATACGATGGTTGTGTCTGTGGATACGCGGCTATAGGAATAGGAGGTGGATAACTTGTAGTGGCCGCTCCGTTCGATGGTGCTGCTGGCGTAACACCTAAACTGGCTACCGCTGGACTAGTTGTGTGACTCGAGACGAGGGGCCCAATAGGTGGATGTAATGCAGGTATCGTAGTGTGCGGTTGCTGAGATAGGGAGGGTGGAGGCAGAGCGGGGGAAGCTGGCCGCTGTTGCGGAGCTATTGCACGTGGGTTCGCTGCCAAAGGACTAGTCATCTGGAATATAATATCAACAACAAATGTTATCCCGTTCTCCAAGAGATGAAAGAAGATTAAGTTTATATAACGCAATAATTTACAGAAGGCTGGGATATGTGTGGAGGCAACGTGGGGCTAGGAGGACTCGGCGCTGTTGGAACTGGTGCAGACGCAGGCACAGGAGGTGGTATAGGTGCCGGAGCATTCGTTGCTGGATTAGAAGTTTGACCACCCGTGTCCGGTGGAGATCCACCTGCCCCGTTTGTGGGTGGTAAAACGTGTGGCGAAGAAGATGGCAATTCGTCTAGAAACGAAAAGGAAAGAAATGTATGCACAGAATGGTAATAATGTTATAATTTATACTTTCAAAAGATGATTATCTATATAAATATGTACATTTCCCATTTCTGAAGGTATTACTTACATTTACGTGTGAGAGGTGGTGAAGTAGAAGATTCAAAGAGTATAGATTCGGCATCCGAGCCCTGTAACATAAAAACAATTATTGAAGTTGATCGATTATTTTCTTCAAGCTAGTAGAACATCTATAGAAAATGTGCATACCTTATCGTCTTCTCCTTCACTATCACACTGAAATGAAGAAATAATAAATTAATATATCATATTTATTACGATAATATAGAAATATAATTTATAATTAAAACTCAAAATATAAGGCTACAAACCATATTACATATTTAATATTTTCTAACGGATATCACCTCCATCAATTTTAAATAACGATCACCATGGATCATTATCGATCATTATTTGAATAATACCTCCATTAATTGCAGGAAATCATAAATATGGATTAATTTCTGATACAAGAGCGAAAATTATAATGCAATTTTTATTATTTGTAGTATCTTTAAATTCTGTTTGTTAACATTGAGAATAACCCGATTGGTGTCGAAACATCTGTTTAGAAATTATTTTGAAATTATGATTTATTTATAGAAATCTTAGTTTTAAACATCTAGCTTGATTCGTAGTTTTATGTTTTGATTTTAAATTATTTGAACCAGTTATTGTATTGAATATAATTTAGGATCTTCTGTATGTATACTGATTATAAATATAGATACTTACGATATAACCTTTACCCGAACTGCAATGACTGCTAGCCTGTATTGCAAACATGAACTCATGAATAAAAGCATTAAAAATCATTTTCATTATTTCGTAAAGAAATTAATATTGATGTATATATGGTAAATATATTTTTATCTTAATTATACAGAAGTTAGTTAGTCAGAAAGTGAGAAGAAATATAATAATATGTAATAGGCAAAAATATTAATATCATATTTAAAATTTGAAAAATAATTTATTATATAAATTTTAGTTATGAAATTGTCAATATTGAATGTACTAAGTTACAAGTAAGGTATGGAACTCACATCGCTGAGATGGTCCCTAGAACTGTCTGCGTCCTGGCAATCCCTAGGTATACCAGGGCCGTGCAACTGTTCAGACGCTCTGCCACTATCGTCGCTTGTACCTGCATCTAGGCCCTGCAAGAGAAATTATCAACGCCACTGTCACTGTATCATCTCTAATTGGTATATGTCAGCAGACACTTGACGCGATTTAACTAAGATTATTCAATTACCTGGTTTAGTGTCGAGGGTGTCAGTATGGAATTATGTGTATAATGGTTGTGCTTGAAATTGTTTTTGATGTGGTGCTCGTTGTGCCTATTATTCTGTCCGGTATCCAGCTTTGGTTTTTCATCCACTATTGATAGCAATGAATGTATTTTCTTGACATTATTTTTACCAGCTAACGTTATTGCACTCTGAAAACAGAGAAAAGGATATATGAAATAAAAATATCTTGCATACATAAAAATATATGTATGTGTATACACAGTAATCACAGCATATTTTATATATTTTATATAAACGAATATATTCTTTATCTCAAATTTGTATTGTATTTAATTTTATTATTACATTGCTGACACTATGATGGCATATAAATAGCACGTTTGTAAAAATATACGTCATTATATATTATAATTTCATATTTAGAATTCTCATTTTCATTATTGCGTTATCTTGTCTCATAAAATATCAAGGATAACCAGAATTGTAAGATGTTGCCTTCACTTTTTTTTATCGAAATCAGCATCATATTTATCAATCTGACAGCGTTAAATCACGTTGAAAATCAATTGGCGGATATGCGAAAGATGCGCCCACCTGTGTTCACGAAAAGCGCGAAGTGTCGTCGTAATCGGAGCACCCGCAGCCGCTAGTATCCCCGTGTCGGAGTTTTATTCTTCGCGCCCGCGCGACGCTTGTTCCTAACGTGCGGCGGTGGCGGCGGCGGCGGCGGCGACGACAACGACGTCGCCGAGAGCCATGCCCCCCCCCTCTCCTCCCCCCGGAGTCACGACGATCGAGATTCCGCACTGTCGCGCACGCACCCGACACGTAATACACACTGTTGTAAACACCGCGAGCGAGGCCCTGGCCGTGAGAAAACGGCCTGGCTACGAGATGCGCGACGGCGACGGCGACGACGACGACGACGACATCGGGAACGTCATTGACGACGTGCAGTCGAGAGAGCGCCGGAGTCCGCGGCGAACGATCGCGGTACTTTCACGCTGTTGCGCGCGGCCGCCGGGCGGAAAAAGCCCGAACGAGAACGCCTTCCTTCTTGCCCTCGGAACGGAGCGCCTTCAAACCGCGATACGAGTGCACATTTCCGAACGCACCGCGTTCTCTTTCATTCTCCGGCCGAACAATGTTATATACCGGTGATCCGTGCCGAAGGGATTCACGTCGCGCGACTCCCCGCCGAGAATAACGACGACAACGACAATGACGATGACGACAACGATGACGATGCGTTGCGGGCGCGACGAACTGATTTTTCGCGATCGCGCACGGCGCGGGATAATCCTGGCCGCGGACGGGCGTTCGTTCGCAAGATGACAGAGGGATTTCGCAGGCATCCGTGTCTCGTGTGCGCGATGCAGCACGGGAGCGCTGCCGAGTGGGGGGAAACGATGAAAGAGAGCGGGAAACAAGAGGAAGCGAGAGAAAGAGAACCAGAGGGGGAGAACGGTAGAAGGGACGGAGCGCGAGAGAGAAAGAGAGAAGAGAGAAGGGAGAGAGCGAGGAAGAAAGAGAAGACATTGACCGAACGAGCAGCCGCGCGACAAGGCCTCCTTCGTCGTGCCAGGCCAGCTGGAAGGAGTGAACCGCGATCCGATTCCTTCTCTCTCTCTCTCTCTCTCCCCTTCCTTTTGCTCCTGTCTCTCCTTCTTTTTTTCGCAACGACGGCGTTACGCTCTCTCCCTTCGTCGCAAGCTCATGGCTTATCGCGCTCTTTCTCTTGCTTCTCTCTCCTCTCTCTCTCTCTCTCTTGTGCCCCCTCTCTTCTACCACGGGCGGGCACCAAAGAAAAGAAGGGAAAAAGCCACTAGAGACCTCGCGGTTGGTGCAAAAAACCACCGCCGCTGCCATCGCCGCCGCGGCTGCTGCTACTACTACCACTACCACTACCACTACCACTACCACTACCACTACCACCACCACCACCACCACCATTACCATCACCACCACCGCCGCCCAGCAAAAACCGCACTCCACCTGCGCACGTGTGCCAACTGCGAGTCGAAACCCCCTAGGACGTGTTCGTCGCGGTCGGATCGCGTGCTCCTCGGCAACGCGAGAATTAATTGAATAAAACCTCCGCGACTGGTCGACAGGTCGGCACTGTCGGCACTCGGCCGGCCGTCTCGCGGAAGGTGTAGCGCTCGCGAAAAGAGCACGGCCAGATTCAATGTTTGTTTGTCGCGTGTTTGTCTGAGGTTTCTCTCGATCATTCCTCGAGAAAGCGAGACAGTGATTGCGTTCAGTAGAAAAAGCAGCGTTGAAATTCTTTAATATGATTGGTCTTGTCCTCAATTCTCAAATACAATACTGTAGTAAGCTTCAAGTCTTAAGAAATTGATCAATCACAGTCAATTATTCTTCTCTACGATTATGATTAATAGTCAATTTCTTAAGGCTTAAGACTTTATTGCACCTATCGTGTTTCGGTTGATTTCTCGTTCTAAAGCATAAACCATCTAAAAGTATAAACTAATCATATCAAGAAATCTAATAATAGTTGCAACGTTGCTTTTTGACTGAACGTAATCAGTATATATATTTTCTCCCCCCCCCCTCTCTCTCTCTCTCTTACTTTTTCACTTTCTCCTCCTCTCTTTCTTTTCGAGCAAAGATGCGCCAAGACATGATTGATGAGAGCTATCACAGTTGGCAAGCCGCTCGTTCATTCATACAGCTGAACTGAATCAGCTGACGCGCATTATTCTTAGAGATAGTCGCACATTGTGCTCAAACGACGCGATGTTTTGTCAGATTAAGATTAACAAGGCTCCTGTATACACACAACCCCCCGCCCCCGTTGAACGAGACGTTTCACCTTAAAAATGTAACTCGCGAGATCGCAAATGTCGATTCGTTGCATCGTTTCTCCTTGCACGCGAGCTATTTTTATTTAAATGTCGCGATATGACAGTGACGCACGTTTTTTCTAACAAACAACGGTTCTTCCCCGCAAATTGCCGGTGTTCGTACAGTAAATTAATTTACAATCATTAATAACGCCTATATCAACTTCTGTCACCGAGACAGTTATTAGATGATTACCTGCTTTCAAGGCGTTTATAACGCTCGCCGTTTGAACCTATAGAACGAAACACTCGACAATTATCGCTTGTAAATATATTATGAAGATTATATCAGATAAATGGATACATAAAGAGCCATATGACTCATTCCGCGTGCATGTGTATGGCATATAGTAGAGGCCTGCTCACAAAAATCGAGCGGGTACACTCTGATTGACGTTAATACCGCGTTAGACAGGAACGTACGCTATCATCATGTATATCCACAATGATTAAATCCTTTCTCCTGTGACTATGCGAGATTGTATGGGTTCAATTCCGCAAACCCCCTATGGCTTTTACCGGTGGTATGTCACAACGTTGCCTTTCGCAAGAAATATGCGCACGATAATTCATTACAGCTGCATATAATCGAGACCCGCCATGATATGGCATCCAGTGTTTGTTGCATGAAGTATCATCACAACTATGATGTAAGAATACAAGGTGTTTCATTGCTCATAATGGTAACCGAATGTAATTTTAGGGTAGATTTCTTCATTGGTGATAAATTTTTAATAATCGGCTCTATATTGACTTTTTGGGCTAATTTTTTAATTAGTCATCGACTGCACATCTTGGAAATGAAACAACTTTGACTACGTTCAGTAGAATTTAACAATTGAAGCCCAGTTTCATAATATGTAATTATTCCTTAGAACTTTAGAATTCTAGAATTGAAATGAGGAGTAAGATGAACCTCAGTTAAAAAGTTAATGTAATTGCGAATTGTGAAACTGCGGGCCTAAATGAGCGCGTTCTTCTAGATTTAATAGTCTAAAAGAATACACCAATAACAACGAGCGTTCACTCATGCCCGTTTCTACCAATGTTCTACCAAGATTAACTGATCTTAATTTAATTTACTCCTCATCATTTCTAATTCTCAGAAAAGATGAAAAGTTAACTGGACCGAGATTAAAATTAAATTACATTGGTAGAAACGGATATCAACTGTTGAGTCTGCTGATCGCAGTCCTTGTATTTTTACATCATAACCATAGCAATCGGTTTTTCTCCGCGAAAATCCAAACGAATGATCCGCGAGCGTTATGATCTTGGAACGGCACGGTAGAGAGAAAAACGGACGTTGGAAGTGGCAATTACACGAGCGCGGTTCAAGCCGACGAATTACATGACTCGTTGATTCTGTAACGAGCTGTTGCCTCTGTCGTCCTATTCTCAAGACTATCCTATTACGGGAACGACACAAGAACTTAATTACGATTAATCGCTTGTGTAAATGAAGAAAAAAAAAGGAAAATCTACTAACACAGTGTGATTATGTGTTTAGGTATATGTGAAAAAATCCTTCGAAACTTTGTCGTCCGTCATGCACCTCTCTTTCCTTTTTTTCCCTTTTTTTCCCTTTTTTTTGCAAGTCACGGCTCAAGCTCGAGGCAATGCGATGCGATAATGTTCTTATGCGTTACGCAGACGTTACGGCGTAACGAAGTTTCTTCACGTCGCAATACGCAACGTTGCATATTATTATGCATATAATTTTTGTCCGTGCTCTCTTCTCGTCTGCCTCTAATCCCCCCCCTCTCTCTCTCTCTCTCTCGCTCTCTGTTTCTTTTCATTTGACGGTGCGATTTGCTTACAAATAGTAGCCGAATCTTATGAGACCATAAAACGTATTGTCCATAGACACGAATAAAAAAAAGGAGATTTTATCAATGAAAATGTATTCTTTTCATATTTACTTCGGCATAACTTTTGTTACAAAAAAAGCATGATAAAAAAATCAACGCGGCGCGCCCGGGTATTGAGATGTAAAAGCTATTAGTATGCATGAATAAAAAAGTAGAGTTGAAGAGTCAGACGCAACAATCGAGCTAGCCCACTTTTTTCCCAACAAACGACTTGTTTACCATTTGGTATTCAATGAATAGTGAAATCTATCGATTGTTCCAACAGCCATGCGTGCGTAAAATTAAATACGTGCACATATATTGTAGGTATGTGGAAACAAATAAACATGCAAATCTATATAGCAAGGTTTCTCTTACAATTGAGTAATGCTTTATTAATAATAAGCAATAATGTAATAAAAATGTGCTGATTAAAAATAAAAAAATATTTTTATTCAATTTTGAATTATTTACATTGTTCAAATTTTCTTGCAAAATTGCCAAAAATAATTATGTTTCTAGATTTTTCCAATTTTCCTAGCTGTACAATTTTCTTATTTTCTTATAGATGACCAATGGCCATTTTACTTTTTCTTCGTTTTATTAAATACTAAACACACGTTTTTGTTTTCTGTGTAAAACGTGTGTTCAAATTCATTCGTAATTAAAGAATCTAATTTTACATTCATTACCTGGAACACAAAAATATTTAATAGCAAAACCAAAAAACCTATCTAAAAAGATTACTTTAAGTTAAATTTTAATTAAGCATGCAGGAACTGTGTTTAAAAAATTTTACCTGGATGATCCAGGACCTCTATTTCGTAATTCCTAATGAGTGTCAAAAGTCATATTGTCGTTGTGCAGTTTTTTATACTGTACAAGGTAATTATCATTTTAATCTTAATAGACAAATATTTCAAAAACATGCAATTTTATAAAAAAATATCCAAATGAAAGTTGAATAGAGAAAGATACCATCATTGTACGTCACCCACCTGTACTATATTTTTATTTGGAATGTTTTTTTTGGAATGTATTCTACCAATACAGATTAATTTTAATCTTGATTCAGCTTGCTCTTTATTTTTTTTTGTAATTTTTAAAACTAGAAAAGGATAAAGAATTAATATGTACAGAATAGAGATTGAGTGCACCTGGACGAAGTTTTTAAACAGCCCTGCAGTTACAGAAGGGCCCATTTTATCCTTATTCATTATTCAATGAACGAACAACAAGGATAAAACGATACTCTAAATTCCTGAACGCGAGATAAACATTGAAAAATTTCAACACGCTTGAAAATATAAAAAAAAAATAAGGAAATTGAGTACTTATTTCAGTTCTACGGCAAGTTCTCTAAGAACTTTAAATATAAAGCAGCAAGAGTACAAAAGGTGAAATATAGAAAGAAACAGAAAAGGAGATAGGAGATTTTCAAAAATCAAGGAATATCCGACCTAAGGGATCTCAACTCGCGAGAGAAACCTACTTGTCACGGAGAATCGCGGCGTATACGCGTGAGGAACAAGATAGAAACTTCTACGGCGCAGCGAGCGAAGTTCCTTGGCTCCACGGTGCGAATCGTGCGGAGGAAGGTCGTTCTCGGACGCGCGGACGTTCCACCGTCCGTGAGCACCGTACATGCTGCGTGCGTGTAAGCGCGAGCGAGCGAGCGAGCGAGTGAGTGAGTGAGTGAGTGAGTGAGTGAGTGAGTGAGTGAGTGAGTGAGTGAGTGAGTGAGTGAGTGAGTGAGTGAGTGAGTGAGTGAGTACGTGCGTGCGTGCATACCGTGCATTCGGAACCGACCGGCCGGCTACCAAAGTCGTCCGTCCGCACGTCGCGGCGTTGCCGCGTTTCCGTCCGTTTCGTTATATGTTGACATGACCGGGCTTGTGCTCTAATCAACCGGCCGTCGCGTCGCGTCGCGTCGTGTCGTGCCGCACCGCGCCGCACCGCGCCGCACTCGTTGCCTGCGCTGCGATGTTAATATACTCTCGTCCGTGTGTACACAGGTACACCGAACGGACAGATCACCGCGCACGGTTTACTCGCGAGAAATGCTGTTAATGTACCCGCGGGACGAGAGGACGATGACAACGATGGGAGTGGACAACTCGGGTTGCTCCCGCAATCTTGTCGAGCACGAAGGGAAGGGGATCGTATCATTTAATTCACCGTGAATATACGGACAAAATGATACTTTCTTGTAAACCAGAGTGTTACCGCAAATTCCTCACTCTAAAATTCCACACAATCTTTTTTCTGGTCTTCCGATAAATTTTTATGACTTTTTAAAATTTTTTGAAATTTTTTTATATTTTCGTTCTGATTTGGAAATTCAATATTTTGTTGAGAAAGCAATTTAACATAATATAAATTACTATTAATGTTGCTGACACTGCTTGCATTTAATTGCTAAGTCAGTAGTATTCCAAAACTGCGAAGGTGTGATGTACAAATATTAAAACTTCTTTAAAGCCAAGAATTTTTGTTTTCCAAAAAATTTTGCAAAATTTCCCTTGACTTTTCCTTGATTTCTAGTTTAGTGGCAACTCTGTAAACACCCACACGTGTCTCTCGCTTTTGGAATGCTTCACGCTAATTTGTTGCTAAAACAATGCGATAAAAAATCGCTTTTCTAAAAAAAAGTCGCTTGAAAGAAATCATTTAATACAGCCGGTAGAAGCGAAATTACTTTTTGTAACGCGGAGTTACAAGAGGTTATTCACTTATTACTTGTATCAACCAGGACGTTAACACTGTTCAGTTTTATTGTGGAGAATAATCCAGTCTGGACTCTCGTGTTTACGGATAAAATATCATAATTACGCATAAATTGTACGTTATGAAAACGTGTTGCGAGCATAAATTAAATTTATAATATTTATACTCATGTTTAAATCTATATATTCGTTTTTATTGCGGCGCGCTGAAGGTGTAACGGGCATGGAATTTTATGGATTTAGAGCCATACGGTGCTTATACAAAGGCTTTTTTTCGGCAATCGACTTTTTATATGATCTCATCATCTACTTGTCTTTCCAATTAAGCGTTAATGGAATCACTTTGCCGTTAATAATCGCATCGGAGGCGATAGACATTGTGTAAACTTTGCGTGCGCGCTTTGACAGATTAAAACGCGGATTGGGTCAAGTATATACGAAAGGAATACGAGCGTCCAACTTTACTTCCTATTACTCGTATAAACACCGGGATTGTTTCCTTTGGCATCTGCAGGATGAAATCTAGGGTAAAACACCCCCCAACGTGCAGTATTGTATTTTTATAGCCGTCATAAATCGTTCGTGAGAATGACAGGGAAAATATTGCCCATGTAGATTTATACAATGAACAAAATAAAATAAAACACTCGTGGAATAAAATTGTTTTTAACCCATACGTTTATGCGAAACATACTCGTCCAGATGATTATCGTTTCGTTCCTATTTTCAACGTGCACAAAGTTCGCGCTGACAGAAATTAGCAGGCTCTCGTGCGCGTTGATGTAAGAAAGAGAGAGACAGAGATTTTCCGGGAGAGCGCGAGATAAATCACTCGATAACCTGCGGCTTATAAAAGGGTGTTAAATTTGACAACGATTTCCTTTCTATCCGTGTGCCACAATTCGCGTGTAAAAGATTCCGCTTGACAATATATTCACTTTTCCCAACGAGTGGCTGACATAACCGATCGCGAGGACATATGGCTTGTGACAAAGATTTCGGCGGTTTGCCAGTGGGGAATTGACGCGGTGAACGGCGTCTGGCATTCGTCCAAAGTTATACGAAAGTAAATACGCATCATCCCCGAGTATTGTTCCCGTTAGCGGGGTTATGTCTCTCGTTGTGCCTTATTTC
>Ga0157363_1002707_pt1 | contig 15755 bp, 21 predicted proteins | sample AttsexASBM1_FD_111477 | JGI IMG/M metagenome (GOLD analysis project Ga0157363, IMG submission 111477) | Fungus gardens microbial communities from leaf cutter ant in Ribeirão Preto, State of São Paulo, Brazil - Atta sexdens ASBM1 | ecosystem: Host-associated > Fungi > Mycelium > Unclassified ...
CTGTCATAGCAGCTGTCAGGCTAATTTTAGAAGATAACTAATTATGTCACTATATTAATATGCTTGTATCTCTATGAGTACTTACTACTATATATTATTGGAAACAGTTTGATGAGTACTTTCTAATACAAGTTTGATCATATGAATCCATTCAGCCATTTGTTAGGCACAGTTCACACTAGGGTGGAAGTCCACAGAATGGACTCAGAGATAAGCAGACTTGTGGAACGACCTTGGCTTCAGCTTATGTACTGCGCCATCTGTCTGCCATATGGTCACAACTTCAGATGAAGAAGAGAAAGTCCAAGTGGGAGTGAGTACTGATTGGTGTGTTGCCGTTGAACACTGGAGATTGAGTTCAATGAGAGTTTATCTTTGTTGATTATCAGACTAGCTAATTACAGTGTAACTACTAGTCTTATATACAACTGATAGTATAGGAGATACTCGGGGTTTCAGTGTTGAGACACTGACAGGAGTAACTCTGTCATGGAAGACCGAGTTGAATAGAAGTATCTCTGCTGTGGAAGACAGAATACCCAGATGGTTGCAGTACTGCCATGAGGCATTTTGCGAGAAAGGTGGCTGCCGTGGAAAGCGGGCTTGTATGATTTGGAGGTGGTTTCACTATGGGGACGTTATTTCCAGATGGGTGGACTTGTATATGACACCATTCATGAGATATTAGCAAATGAAGCTTTTACAGTTACTGATGACCTGATATCTCAGTTGTTTGTTATCATTTTGTACATCCTGCATATGTACAGATAGCCTTTATTTGGGGCTTTCTAGCACAACTTAGTTTGTGAAAATAGGTCCACTGATTGTGGAGATACAAGCTGAATGAAGTTTGTGACAGAGTTATTTAAAGGCTTTGGAAAATTAATCAAACTGGATTAAATGTTTGGATAACAGAATAAGGCAGGAATACAACTAATCAGAAGCTGGAGAAGTCAGGAAGGGGCTTGTAAGTAGGGATAGCTGATAGAAACTATTAGAGTTGAAGATAAGAGATTTAGCTTTCTTTCTCATTTTCATTTTCATTTATTTTTATTATTTTGGACTTAGGTGAAAGAGTGTGACATGACATCACATATGTCACACAATCATGTGATACAGAGATCATAGAAGATTCTAGAATAGGTGATATTATATAGTATAACAACAACATATTGGTCTTATAGAAAGTATATGGACTTTAGGGTAGGTTAGTTGTAGTGTGTGCACAGACTATGGTCTGTAGTATATTTTAAACTCTGAGACTTAAGTTGTAACATTAGAACTCAATACCTATCACTGAGACCACTCAACACAGAGTCTTCTCTACATATTCTTTCTTACTCTCTTATCATTCTTGACTAGGAGTAACACCACTCTTAGTCAAAAAGAATTGCCAGGCCCTACATATAAGAGATACACTAGCTAGGTAGGGGAAGCTTAGCTGTTCATATTACATTAAAGCCCACTGGTACTTTGTAAATGTATTTGCCTTGTGTGGATGTGTTAGTTATCTTTTTTCATTTATCAACTCTGTGCTATTGGTCTTCTTATGACTAGTATATGTAGAAGAACAACAGGTGCTCTTAAAGCTCTGTTTAGAGTACAACAGTCTTCTTAGACCAAAATCATTTATATTTTCTTTAAAGCAGTAGTTAATAGTTTAAGTAGTTAATAGACAGTGTGAGGTGGGATGAGAAGAGGGCCCATTAACTCTTATATACTGCTTCATCAATACTCTTACCATCACCAATCAATTCTCTCCCCTTTTATAACAACATGAGTTAACATAATTTCAAATGTGGCAGCAATAGGAGTAGGGAGGAGTAGCAGAAGAAAAAGGGAGAGAGGAAGAAGCTCCAAGATCCAAAATAGAGCATCAAATAGAGGTAGCAAAACTACTTCTGTTTAATAGAAAAGCAAGTCAAGTAATGGGGTTTGTAATGGTATATAGATTATATATTAGAATGAGAATAAGAGATGCAGAAGTAGAAAAACAATTTTAATAGATTTTAACATATATGTAAGAAGAGTTGGTAAATATTTGGAAGAAGAATTTGTTAGAAGATATGGAAGTAGGAGAGGTACAGTTTGTATCAGGAGGGTGTTAGAGTTAAGAACAATAGACATAATTTTATTCTATTTCTCTTTTTATTCTCCTTTATTTTTTTATTGTTGACCAAAGGCAAAGAGGACAAAAAGTGACACTGTCACATGTCATGGTCACAGAAGTCACACACTCACATGATATAATAGAACAATATAGAAGGTTTTAGAGATAATGACATCATATGGCATGGTGGATACATGTCAGCCTCAAGGCAAACACATGGTCATTAGGGTAGGGCTAAAAGAGAGTAGCACAGACTATTAGTAGTTTGTATATAAGGTAGACATTTGTACTTAGAAACTCTATTGGGTTCTCTTGTGTTACTCAATACAAGAGTAGTCTTCTGTCCTGACTCTTGGACTTAAGTCATAACAGAGGGGATTTCTTGATAAAGCTAAGAAGAGAGTTTGGAGGAGGTGATGATGAGTTGGCCAAAGTAGCTGAGCTCAAAAGAGTAGAGTAAGGAGAAAAAACAATAGATAAATTCATACAGAAGTTCAAAAGAGCAGCAAAAGGAGTAGATATGAAGGAAAAGTACTGGTGGAGGAGTTCAAGAGGGGAGTGAATGGGATAATCAGGAGGTAGCTGATGGAGGTGGAAAGACCTCCAAGAAGTATAGAATAGTGGTATAAACATGCCAGTAATTTAGATAGATATTAGAGAGAAAGCAGAAGGGAGGAAGAAAGATTGAGAGAGAGAGAGAAAGATAGAGGGCAAGGACAGAGGCAGATAGGAATGACAAACAACCAAGAAGATTTTCAACTATGACTACCTCCACTCCAGATCTAGCCAAGAATATAGCAGGACTTGCTCCTATGAAAGGAGTGGAAAGAACAAATGCAGTAGTAGTCAGAAACACCCTATAGGGATAAGAAGATAGAAGAGAGGGAATAAGAAGGGACTCTTATGCAATGGATATAGATAGGGGAAGAAACTGTTACAATTGTGGAAAATTTGGTCCCATGGCAAGATACTGCAGAAGTCAGGGAATTGTGGGGCAAGAGAGGAGGATCAAGTATAGGGATAATCATAACACTATGAAAAATTTAAAAGAAAAGGAGAGTCTAGTTGAGAACTACTAGACTCTTACAATAATTTCAATATACTAGTTAGTCATGTAATGAAAGCTGGTATTCTGGACCTAGAGGGAACTTTAAGAATGAAAGATAGGAAGACAATCTCAAGAGAAGGAAAAACAAAGGAAAGAAAGAAGAAGCTAGGAGAAGTATAGGAAGAAGAAGAAGAAGAATCATTAAGGAAGGTTACTGTGAAGATAGGATTGGAGAGGATAGACATATAGAAAGAGATTATGGTGGAGGCTTTGTTGGACAGTAGAGTGATAGGTTTAGTGATGAGCTTAGAGTTTGTGAGGAAGAAGGGATTCAAGTTGAAGAAGATTGAAAGACTTATTTATCAGAGACATAGGGAGAAGATGCAGATAAATGTGATTGGAGGATAAAAGTAGGAAGTAATTTTAGGAATGCTATAGCATGTATATCACATTCCTGAAATTTATTGGAAAACAGGAGAAGTAAAGATGACAAGATACCCAGAGGAATGTAGAAGACAGTGGAGATCAAAACAAGAGAAATCAGGATGGTAGAAGCAGAAGAAAGAAGAAAAGGAAGAGGAAGAGAGAAAGCAATGAGAAGTAAAGAAACAAAGAAAAGAAAAGGAAACAAAGAAAAAAACCATAAAAGTGAAAAAAGTACTAGAGGAATGTGAGATTTGGGATAAAGAAGAAGAGGCAGCAAGATTAGAGAAAGAAGTAATGAAATTAGTACTAAAACAATTCCATAAGTGGATCAAAATATTTGGAAAGAAAGCAAGCAAGAGGATGGTGATAAGGAAGATATAGGATCACACAATAGATTTGAAGGAGGAATTTGTGCTAAGGAAGAGGAAAATCTATTCCTTGTCTAGAGAAGAGAGAGAAAAAGTGAGAAAATTTATTTAGGAGTAGATAAGGAAGGGATATATTTGACTGTCAAAGTCATCACGGACTGCACCAGTATTATTTGTAAGAAAAAAGAATAGAAAGAAGAGAATGGTATAAGACTATTGATATCTTAATGAATGGATTATCAAGAACAACTATCTGTTACCACTTATTTCAGATATTATTGAGAATATTGGGACAAAGAAAGTGTTTATGAAGTTAGATCCAAGATGAATATATAACAATGTAAGAATAAAAGAGGAAGATGAGTGGAAAGTGGCCTTGACAACACCAGAAGGGTTGTTTGAGCCAATGGTCATATTTTTTGGTTTGATATATTCTCTAGTCACATTCAAGGCTATGATGAATGAGTTGCTGAGAAATTTGATCAATACAGAGAAGGTAGGAAGCTTGATTGATGATATGATGGTAGGAATAGAAAGTGAGGAAGGACATGATGAATTAGTAAAAGAGATATTAAGAGGGTTGGGAGAAAAAATAATTTATATGTAAAACCAGAGAAGTACAGGTGAAAAGTTATGGAGGTGGATTTTCTAGGAGTGGTGATAGGACTAGATAGAATAAAAACAGAGAAAGAGAAAGTGAAGGTGGTGTTAGACTAGCCAGTGTCCAAATCAGTGAAGGAGATACAAAAGTTTTTGGGGCTAGCTAGTTATTATAGGAGGTTTGTACAAGAGTTTGCAAAGATAGCAAGGCTGTTGCATGAGTTGATAAGGAAAGAATGAAAGTGGGAATGGGAGATAAGACAGGAAAAGTTAAGTTGTTTGAGGCATTGAGGAAAAGGTTTATCATAGAACTGATACTAGTAGCTCTAGATTTGGATAAGAAGATAAGGATGAAGGTGAATGTATCTAGTTATGTGACTGGAGAGGTGTTATTTATGGAGTATGTAGATGGAAGGTGGAGACCAGTGGCTTATCTTTCAAAACTGTTGAATGAAACAGAGTGAAATTATAAAATTCACAATAAAGAAATTTTGGCAGTAATTAGAGGGTTGGAGACTTGGAGATATTTTATAGAATGTGCTAAATCTTCAAGTTTGAGGTCTGGACTGACCATAAGAATTTGAAGTATTTTATGAAGATGTAGAAGTTGAATTGGAGATAGGCTAGATGGGCCTTATATTTGTCTAGATTTGATTTCACTTTAAAGCATATGCTGGATGTTAGAATGGGAAAAACAGATGGACTGAGTAAAAGACTAGACTGGAAAGTAGAAGTAGAAAAGGACAATAAAAATCAAAAATTAATAATAGAAGAATAGATTCATAGTCTAACAGAAGTAGTAATAGAAGGACCTGAAGTAGATATATTAGAAGAAATAGCTAGGGAAAAAAATGAGAGAGTAGTTAGAGTAGTGGAGGAAATAAAGAAAGCAGAAGTAAAAGTATTGAGAGGGGATGAGTAGTAGATAGAAGGGAAATTAGTGTTGAAGAAAGGAAAGGTTTATGTGCCAAAAGATAAGGAGTTAAGAGTAGAGATAATTTGGTTACACTATGATGTACCAGCAGCTGGACATGAAGGAAAATAAAAGATGATGGAGTTAGTAACAAGAAATTACTGGTGGCCAGGAGTGACAAAAGATGGTGGAAAATATATGGAGAGATGCAACATATGTTAAAGGATAAAGAATCAAATAGAAGCACCAGTAGGGAATTTAATGGCAAATAAGATATTAAAGAAGCTATAGATACACTTAATGGTGAACTTTATCACTAAGTTACCATTGATAACAGGGAAAGATATAATATTGATTGTGTATGATATGTTGTCAAAAATAACACATTTTATGGCAACAATAGAAGGAATATCAGCAGAAGAATTAGCAAGGCTGTTTAAGATAATGTGTGGAAGTTGCATGAATTACCAGAGAGTGTAATTTAAGATAGGGAACCACAGTTTGCAGCAGATTTAAAGAGCTGAATAAAATGTTGGGAATCAAAAAAAAGTTGTCAATATCCTTTTATCTACAAATAGATAGGCAAACAGAATACATGAATTAGAAGTTGGAACAATATCTCTGGTTCTTTGTGGATCACTGACAAAAGAATTGGCCAGAATGGCTAGTGACAGTAAAGTTTATGATAAATAATAAAACTCACTTAGCAACTTAAGTTTTACTATTTATGGTATCACAAAATGAACTACTCACTTGTTTGTGATATCTGAACCTTAGATACACTCTCAGAGGTTTAGAAGTGATTTAGAAGTTCAATAATGATGACAATGATGATGAAAAGATAATTTATTGATAATGATTAATGAAAATTGATGTTGTTAAGTCTAAGGTCTAATCCTCAGACATGGAAGTATTTATAAAAAATAGTAATGGTCTGTGCACAAGCTATTTCCATCACATGGTCAAAACTTGTACCTAGTGGGGCTTTTAGGCTAATTTTAAAAGATGACTAATTATGTCACTATATTGATATAATTGTATCTCTATGAATACTGATCTTTATATAATATATAATACATGCTAAAGTTAAAGATGAGAAACTTATCTTATTTTATTTTCTTTCTTATTTTCATTTATTTTTGACTTAGTTAAAGGAGTGTGACATGACATCATGCATGACAGTCACATATGTCACACAATCATGTAATACAAAGAAGATTATAGAAGGTTCTAAAATAAGTAATATTATATAGTATAGCAACATGTTAGTCTTATAGAAAGTATATGGACTTTAGGATAGGTTAGTTGTAGTATGTGTAAAGACTATAGTCTGTAGTATATAAGATAGACTAGCTTGTACTTAGAACTCTGTCAAGTTTTCTTGTGTTATTTAATATAAAAGTATGTTTTTGTCTTAAATCTAAGTTATAACAGAAATAATTAAATAGTACTCACAAGTAGAAAAAGACTATTGGGCCAGTGTTAAGTAGAGAATGGAGAGAAGGCTATATGCTCCTGAGACTTCAAAAAGATCTTTTCAGCTGTTTAGGTTATATTCTATGATTTCATTTCTTATATTTTTAGAGTAATACATAAGCCATGAGTGGATGGGAGAAAAATAGAAAATACTTATCTGAATTCTCCTACTTGTGAGTGATTTAATTGGTATTTTCTTGAATGAGCTTTGTTAGTATCTACTCTTACTTTTAAGCAAGTTTCAGAAAGTTCTAATAGCTTGGAAAAGGCTGGCAAGATGTTATAAACTGACTTCTGAAACATCTAAGACATTTGCTTCCTGACTTCTGGATAGAACTCTAACCATATCTAAATATACTTCTACATTCATACTTGTTTATATATAAATCAACCTTTTATGTTTCATCTTCTAGCAACTCATCACCTAAACTCTCAGTCATCTTATATCCTAGAAACTATCTCTATAATATCTCCTCAGTTATCTCCTATACTACTATTTTCTAGCTATAGTTCTAACTACAGACTTAGTATCTAAGACCAAGTAGATACTTTGTAAGATTTAGTCTAGAAATCAACTAAGACTTGACTAAGAACCTACTAAGAATCTTCTAATATCTTCTCTTACTTCTCTGACTAGAATATTAGTTAGTTCTTCCAAATATTCATTATTCAAAATTATAACCATGTAACAAACAGTGGGAACAATATATAAATTGACGTCAAGGTTGTTATCTGAGATTATGTCACTTATCTGTGGATAAGCCTCCAAGCTTGATTTGCAATCTGAGTACCTTGTTCAACCTCATGAATATCTACATTCATTTCCATATAAGTTTCCATACTTAATCTAATCCTCTTCTTATGCAACTAATCATGGATATTTACTTAGAGGTGGATCTTTGATATTATGTAATGTCCAGATTATATATAAGTCTATAAATAGAATAAGAAAGATAAATAATTAGTTGTAGCCAAGATGACTTATTGTTATATACCAAGTCCACCTAACTGTTATAAACTTAAGACCTTAGGGCTAGTCAGAAGAAAGAACCTTGTATAGGGTTTACACAAGAGAACTCAATAGAGAACTCTGTACAAGATAGTCTACCTTATATACTAAATCCACCTGGTCTGTGCTAGCTACTTCTATCCTATCCTAAACAGCCATGTGTTAGTCTTAAGGTCAATATGTATTGTACTCATTGTATGACATTGTCCTTCTATGCATCTCATGACCTGTGATTACATCATCTGATGTGACTGATGTATGACAATGCAATCTCACCACCTTATCCCTAACCCTAAGTTCTAAAAATAGACAAATGAAAAATAAATTGAAAGGGAACTGAAAATAAAAATGAAAATAAAAGTAAAAGTAAAATGAGTAGAGTCCACCTTCTTTGCTCTTGACACTAACTGGATTATACACCACTGCAGTAATACTACTTAATCAATATATAATCTACAAGCCTGCCTTCCATAGTAGCCACCTTTCTTACAACATACCCTTACAACAGTAATGCAACAATCCAGAGATTCCATCTTCTATAACAGGGATACTTCTGTTTGACTTAGTCTTCTATGGTAGATTCATACTCCTGTCAGTGTCTCAACACTAAAACCTCCACTTGGGGCAATAGAGGCTACACTACTGAAACCCCAAGCATCTCCTATACTATCTCCTTGTATATAAGACTAGTAGTTACACTGTAATTCTCTAGTCTGATTATCAACAAAGATAATTCTTATTGAACTCAATCTCTGATGTTTAATAGTGATACACCAATCAGTATTCACTCCTATCCCAGACTTTTTCCTTCTATCTGAAGTTACGACCATATGATAGATAGATGGTGCAGCATATAAGCTGAAGCTAAGGTTGTTCTGTAACTTCACATCTCTGAGCCAATCCTATAGACTTTTACCTCTGGTGTCAGGAGTATAGTATGAAGTACATATATAGTACCAGCCAGATGTCAAAGCTAAGCCTGACATTGCACACTTTTAGTATAACTAGTTCAGTAGCTAGTCTGTTTCTAACATCTGGTGTGAACTGCATCTAACACTCATATAACAGTGATCATCTATGTGGTTTTTACAGACTTCTGCTCCAAGTATAAATATAAACTGTTTACCTAGCACTAGCTATTCTTATGTAATTCAGACTTTTATATGAAACACTAGAATTCTACTCTTTTTACTCTACTCTTTACTTTATTAAGAAAGCAACTCTTATTGCTTCTTTCTCTCTTACTACCATTTTATATGATAGTGTCCACAAGAGAATTAGCGAATACATTGTTTCTCAGTACAACTAAAGACTCTAAATTTGATCTTATAGTCCTAGACAACTACAACATGGACATGGACATCAATACACCTAGAGAAAGAACACCTTCTTCAAGCATGAACAGTTCAAGAGTGTCTTTGACTCACTCAAATGCTTTTTCTATTCCTTATCATGAGAGGATGACAATTCAAAGCAAGGATCCATCTTGGAGTAAACAGGTTGAAAATGAGGAAGAAATATTTTCTCTTTTATATACTACTCTCAAGGTAGGGGAGGAAACATTAGCTAACAAGGCTATAGACAATAGTCCCAAAGATGGGGTAAATCATGTTAAATGAGGCTTCTGCCCTAAACAACATGTTCAATCCTCAAGGTGAAAATGAGGCAAGTAATAATACTAATATGCATGTATTACAAGATATCATAGAAGTTTCTCTTTCATATGATATCCATAATCCAGTCAAACCTAACTCATGGGATGTCAAAGCTTATCCCATCTCTGTTTTTGGTACCATAGAATTCTTGGATACAGATGCCAAGAATATATACACTTCACTTTTATGCATGTCAGACTTCATCAAAAAAGAAGTGCCAATCACAAGTAGATTAATGACATTACTTAACCTGAAGGTTTTAGACAGGCTGTCTGACAATTCTTTTTTGCAATTTACAAATCTGGATGAGACTCTCTCAAAACTGATGAGAATAGTAAGACATTTAGATAAAAGTTACTTCTAAATTCACTCCTAAGAACATTGAAATCAAAAATAGTAAAAAAGACAAAAATGTTGAACAATTGCAGAGCAAACAGGTAGAAGTTGTTAAAATTCCTTCTCTGATCCTAGCTAGGCTATCTAAGGAAATTTTGGAAAAATTGAAATTCTTCAATAAAGAAAGGTAAACAAATGAAGGAAAGCACTAAACCTAAGACCAAGCCATCATATGCTCAGGTATTAGCCTCAAAAGTTAATGAAATCTTAAAACTCAAGGCTAATTACCCCAACTTGTCAGCAAAAAAAATCAAAAATATTCACAATGTGATAAACAATTCTGGTAAAGTAAAGTTGAAGATCAACATGACTACAAAAGAACCTTCAAGGAAGCAAATTATCATCCCTATGGGTAATAATAATAAATCTAAATCCATAACTTCTTTGAGTGTATACACTGCTAACATAAATAATATGCTCAAAAATATCAAATCAGAAGTTAGAGTAGATTTTACAAGAGTTGAACAATTATGAATTGTTATAATCATGAACAAGGCCACCTCTCCATCAGACCTTCAAATGATTGAAAATTATATCAAGAATGCTAAATACATCAATTCAAATGATGTTAATGTTCCACATCTTCCATAATCTAAATTCTATTTGAAAATAATAGATATCCCTTAATTGATAGAAAACACTAACACACCTATCAATTCAAGTGTTGTTGAGATAATACTGAAGAACAATTACATCTTTAACAATATTTCACTGGCTTCAAAGCCTCACATTGTCAAAGTATCTCCTAAATCTGATATGACAATTGTTTGTCTAGATATATAAGATGTCCAAAGCAGTAGTAAGGCTAAAGGACTAATTAACAGATGTTTCAGCATAGGAAATTACATTGTGACCATTTAAGGAGCAAATATGAATTTGGGAGTCCCTCAATATAAAAATTGTTGGAAATAGGAACATGCTACATTTGTATGTAAAAGCCAGGGTTCTAAATGCATAAGGTGTAATAGACCACATAAGACTGAACATCATCAATCTCTAGTATGGTGCTGCAAAGCAAACTTCAAGTTGAAACCACCATGACTAGAAACCAAACAAGATGATCTATGTCCACATATCTTTAAGTGTATAAACTGCAAGGGTGATCATCAAGCTGACTCAAATTTATACTCTTTCTGGAAACATTGCTTCAACAGAGAATGGCATTTAAGAAAATATCAAGAAATCCAAGAAATCAGGAAGCAGTTAATTTGCTCAACCATAAGTAGTGTTTAAGCATGATTATCAACAATATTAAGCTCTTTTCACAAAAAATTCGAAAAAACAAGCTTCTAACTGATACAATTTTGAAATCTAATAAAGATTTTGACATTATTTTCATTCAAAAACTGCTGTGGTCATTTATATGATTAATGCCTAGTTCTTCAAGTAAGAAAGAGGACAGTTTAGTAGGAGCTCCTAATCATCCTAACTAGGTCACTTTTGCCAGATCACCATCAAATGATAACAACTCTCCTAGAGTCATTTTGTATATTAATATTCAGTTATCTCATTTCAGATTTTATTTGTGAAATAACATTTATAATCATAGAGACATTTGTTGTTTCTCCTTCTTTAATAATAGTGACATTTTCTATATGATTAATGTTTATTCTGACTCCAACAAATCAGCTTTAAAGTATCTCAAGAATACTGAAGTAAATATTCAAAATTTTTTGATTATGACTGGTGATTTTAACATTAGAGACAATAATTGGGACCCTTCATTTCCCTTTCATTTGATACATAGTGATTTACTTACTGACATTATGGATTCTTTGGACCTTTTTTTTTTCAAATCCTACTAACCAAGTTCCTACTAGGTATTTAGATAATGCAAATGATTCAAATTCAGTCATTGACCTTAGACCAAATTCCTCGGAAATTAACAATCACACTATCTACTCTGATCTTCAATATTTATCTGATTATGCTCTATTGACAGTCAACATCTCCATTATGGAGAAGTTCATTCCTGACAAGTGACACATGATTATTAAAAAACAGTGAAGAAGAAGACAAATTCATTGCTGAGCTTACAGAAGCCATCAAAATTGTTAATACCAATCATATCAACAATAAAGAATCACTTGAAATTGCAGTTCAAGAATTTGCAGACAAATCTGATACCATTTGGTACAAACATTCAAAGTATGTCAATATTACTAAATGATCTAAGGCATGGTGGAACAAGGATTTCCAATTGAAACTAGCAGTGTACAGAATGTCAAAGCAGTTAGAGGACTGGAAAGCTTTCAGAAACACTGTAAAGAAAACAAAACATATGTTTTTTGATGACAAGATACAAGAAATAGCATCAAAAAATAGAGGATCATGGAAACTCATGAACTGGATGAAGAAGTGGTGACTCCCAGCTATTGAAGTGATTTGTTATAATGGTCAACCATGTATGGAACTTGAAGACCTTTGGAAAGCTCTTCATCAATCTTTTAATTCAGTGCAAAATTGTCAGATGAATTACAATATTTTGAACAAAATTCCAACCAAGACTGCCTTGGATTGGCCCTCTTTTTCAACTGAGGAGTTAAGGAATGCTATTACTAAGTGCAACAATTTGTCTACTCCTGGCCCAGACAAGGTGTTATGGAAATATCTTAAAACAATTGTCAAAGACAATACATGTTTAATTAAAATTGTCAATATTGCTAACACATGTATCAACTTAGGACATTGGCTGTTATACTTCAAAATATTGTTGTCTATCATCATTCCAAAGCCTAACAAGGCTTCATACAACTCTCCCAAAATGTTTTGATCCATTGTGTTGTTAAATATGCTTGGAAAATTCATTGAAAAAGTCATTGGAGAAAGATTACAATTTCAAGCCATTTCAAACAACTTCATTCATCCTAATCAGCTGAGTGGATTAAAACAACGGTCAACTACTGATGTAGGTGTCTTTCTAACTCATCTTATTTGTTCAGAATGGGTTAAAAACCTTCAAACAAGTATACTTATATTTGATGTTGCTCAATTTTTCTCTTTGCTCAATCATTGCCTTCTTCTAATGATTCTTGACAAAGCTGGTTTTGATATGAGAATTTCTTCATTCTTTTCCAATTATCTAGTAAGCAGAAAAACTCAATATCTTTGGAATAATTTCTCTTTTCTGTTTTTTAATGTTGATGTTGGTATTGGTTAAGGATTAGCCCTTTCTCTAGTTTTGTCAGCTTTATATCTTGCTCTTATCTTCCATATTTTTGAAAAAAGAGCTAAAAATCTAAATATTCCAGCTTCTTTCATTTCATTTGTAGATAATAGTCTTTTTATTTCACAAGAAAAAAATTTGGAAAAATCTAACACTTATTTTTTTTGTAGTTACAATGTCATTTCATTTCTTCTTGAACAGTTTGGACTTATAATCAAACATGGAAAAACTGAAAATTTTCATTTTTCCAGATTACATGGAATATTCAATCCTCCTTCTTTGGACCTTAGTCAAATTGGAGGCCCTGTTCTTAAACCCAAAGATATATAGCAATATCTTGGTTTCATTTTTGACAAAAAACTTTCATTTTGGTAACATATCAAATTTTACTTGAACAAAGCATTGTCAACTGTCAAGAGCATGAAAATACTTGGCAATTCTATATGAGGTTTACTCCCTCAACAAAAACATCTTTTATATTAAACCTGCATACTTTCCATCACTCTATATAGCTTTTCTCCATGGTATTATAGCAAAGCACCACTAGCATATCCCTTCAAAGAACTTAGGAAAATGCAGAGAAGAGTGGAAATATGGATTCTAGGCACTTTCTACACTTCTCCTACCTTAGGAATCAAAGAAATTGCTGGCCTAATTCTTATTTATCTTGATATTCAAAAACTTAGCACTCATAACTAACTCAGGACTTCCACTCTCCCAAGTAATCATGCTATTAAGTCCCTCCTTGAAAGAAAACATGTGGAAAACACCAACTCTTATCATCTATTGTTGGAGTATATAACTTCTAAGCAAAGACTAAAAATCAAAAGTTCTGTTACAGATGCTAATAATTGTCTTAATGAAAATTTCTCTTCCTTCAATACACTCAGTCCTGAATTTTCTCTAGATTCTAGGATAATTGATATTTTTCATAGTTGTTTTTCATTCTTCCATACAAATCGTGAAAGCAAAGAAAGCGAAAATGCTCATATTCACAAACTTGATGAATGTATCATTCATGCTTTAACTGATCCTAAAACAGTCATCATTATCTTAGATACTAGCATCAAGAACAACATTGCTACTTCCATTTCACATGTCTATTCACTCTCAAACCCAATCAAGACAATGTTGCATCATGCTGTCAATGTCATGACTATAGAAGCTGAATTGTTCACCATTAGGTGTAGAATCAATCAGGCTGTTCAAATCCTAGGAGTTGCTCACATCATTGTCATTACAGACACCATTTATGCAGCACATTGCATCTTTGATTCATGAACTTCAATCAATTGCTATATTAAAAGAACTCAGGGAATTCTTCAATAAAGATCCCTCAAACTCTATCATCTTTTGGGATTGTCCAAGTGATAATAAATGGCCCCTTCACTCTATAGTTAACAAAGAGTCTAAAGAGTTCAACCTCACTCCATTATTACTATGCAAATCATCTTGGGGTTTCGAAAGAAAGAGTGAATGTGATAATATACTAAAACAATGGAAAATGATATTTCAAGCATCAGATGATAAAGGTAGACATTTCCTTGATCTCCTCAATAATAATCTTTGTCCTATAGAACCTTCATACACTAAAGGAGGTTCTTGGATCAAATATTTCAGACACTCAAATTTGTTATGTGTGAGAGCCACAAGAGCCATTGTCAATCACACTCCAATAGGGGAATATTGTCTTTGCTTTTTCTATAACAAAGACTTCAGTTGTCCTTGCAGTAATTATCTGATAGAAACAAGGCATCATATCCTTCACGATTGTAGGAGGTTTAACAATTATTGGAATCTGAGGTGTGACACTTTCATGTTATTTTTGGAATTCAACAAGAATGCTTTCTCATTCGGAGAGAGTATTACATAGAAGAGCGGTCTTTGCTTTCGCAGTTACATCTACATTTATGTTTTCCTTTTGTTTTGTTTTGTTTTTATTTTCCTTTCTTTCTTTTTCTTTTACCTGTTGTTTGCTCCTATGTAACGTAGTTATGAAGTAATTACCACAGTCTGCCTCCGTGTAATAAATTGATGATTTTTTTTTAAAAAAAAGACAGCAACTCTGTTTCATGAATAGAAGTAGCTTTAACCTGTATAATATTGGACTTACTCTTTTATAGTTCTAAGTACTAGTGTGCTAGCTTAGCTAAAGCATGTAGTATAATAATTATACCTAGTCATATTGTTCTAGGATTTACAAATAGCAGTCTTGGCTTCTTCCAGCGTGGACTGCATTGACATAAGGATTTATTATCACACAGAAGGACGCGACTGCGCAGGTCAACTTATATCCTGCCTTTGCTTCTCGACTATGTGGAGAGCCTTACCACAAAAGCTCGCCCCACCGCAAGGGCCTACTGGCCTTCCAATTATTGGTACGCTTCATCTATCAAAATCTCAAGAGACCTTTTGACTGCTCATCAGGCTGCCTACCACAATTCATCGCAACCAAAAGTCCTGAACTCGTTCTTGACAGGTGGGCAAAGAAACATGGTCCAATATATTCATTCTGCCTCGGAAATCAACGTTTCGTCATCCTCTCGGATCCCAACGTCGTCAAGGACTTGCTTGTCTCCCAGAGCGCA
>Ga0157363_1002708_pt1 | contig 15752 bp, 12 predicted proteins | sample AttsexASBM1_FD_111477 | JGI IMG/M metagenome (GOLD analysis project Ga0157363, IMG submission 111477) | Fungus gardens microbial communities from leaf cutter ant in Ribeirão Preto, State of São Paulo, Brazil - Atta sexdens ASBM1 | ecosystem: Host-associated > Fungi > Mycelium > Unclassified ...
GTAAAGGATTTGCGTAATATGGAAGAGAAATATTTGGAAAGAAATAAAATTGAGTCAATTTTTAATATTATATAAAAATTACAATTTATTTATAAATAATATGATAAGTTACATGATGATCCCAAAATGGGGTGATCGGTATATAAATAATCATTGGATTAAATCTGGTGATCCCGTGCGAGTACTGACTACGAGTCGTTCCGCATATGATAGACACGGAGGATTCTGAAAGGATACCGCACGGGTATGACGGAGGGGGCGCGACTTTTACCATTCTGACAGGATTCCACTATTTGAGAGTCTTTCGAGATTCTCATAATCTCTGAGCACAATATTCTGTTGATGTTGGTAAAGTGATAAGCTTCGTCATAGATTTGCCGTAATGTATATATTGAACCACAACTATCGTAGTATCCTTATTGATTGTCAATTACGGCATCGTCGTCCAAGTCGTCGAGTCATCGTACCGTTAAATCCAGTTCACGCAAAATCCAGTAACCGTCTGTATCTTACAGTCCTTTATCCGTCCACATAAAATTACGTTCAGTATAGTCGTTTGTATATCGTAAGATAAATGTCTTTGTTGTCGAGCTGAACTTGTTCACGGATCCCTGAGAAGTTGAGTCACGCCACCCTCAGGTGATCGATGGATTATGGACGATCACTTTGGCGAATGTAGAAAATTAGAAAGGGAAGAAGTTGTGCGTAACTTTGAGCTATTCGGAAGGTTTGTACGCCTTGTATGCGAGATCAGAACCAGCCGATGATCTCGCCCAACCGTGACCGTGGTCGTGGTGCACATCGTGTCCATAATCATGAACGGGGTGAGCGACGACCTCGTAGCTCTGACTCTTGTAGGCAAGAAGTTTTTGCAGACCGATGATCAAGCTAATGATGAGAGCGATCTTACCGATGACAAGGGCTTTGAAAGCTATCAAAGCCAAAGCACCAAGGGCAATAGGGATAAGAGCAGCAGCTTTCAGTTTTAGAAGGAGAAGGATGGGTAAGAGAGATTTAACGATTTTCTTCTTCTTGCCACGAGCTGAAACATAATTCCGAAATATAAGCTCTACAATTTGTTTTGACATATTATAATTTATGGTCATATCCAAACTTTTTTCATTTATATCTTAAAATTTCAAATAAAATTCATGCGTATTTTAATTAAAAAGTAGTCAATGATAGAACTTTAAAACTTTAAGAACATTCTTCTCTCGTTCTTTTTTAAATAAAAAATTAATTTAATTTAATTTTACCTTCATCAAAAGAGCGAGAAACATCTTCGGGAAGACTCAATTCAACAGTATGCGTGGATAAAAATTTGGCGGCTCTGTCGACAATGGCCTGATCAATTGCAGCTTCCTTGGCTTCGGTCTCAACAGGTAAAGTATTTTCAATGTCATTAAGAGACCTTGCATTGTCAGCTCGGCTGAAAACAAAAAAATATGTTCGTTATATCATATACATGTCGAGCATATCAAGCTATCTTCGTTAATAACTTTTTGTGTTAATTTTACAACCGGACACCGTAGAGTCAAGTAGAATCAAATAGCATTCAAATTATATGTTCATTAATTACAATAGTAATTAAGTGAAAGTAAAGAATTAATTCTCTATACAGTTCATTTTTTAAAAATATTTATTATAAATTATTTATTATAAATTTACAAATTCTTCTCTACTTGTCTCTTTTTTTCTCTTTACAATTTATTCTTCTTAAAATCACACTCAAAGCAAATTTAAATCTAAAAATGATCAAATATTACAATACAAAATAATTACTCAATCTAAGCTCGGTAATCAAATAGTGATAGTTTGGCTTATATTATATAAATAAATTCATGCACTTTAGTTTATTAAAAAATATATGTTGAATATAAATTCATGCGTTCACTACACGAATCACCCCTAATAACACACTTTATCCAGAATACATCCTGGGGATGTCCTTAGGCTGTTCAAGGGACTCATGGACGTCCTAAAGATGTCCTTTGAAGGTCTGTGCTGTTAGAGATCTGGGTCCCTATTCTTGAAAAAAAATATGAAAAACTATAAGGAAATACTATAGTATACATAACGTATATTATAATATTTCCCTAGTTTTACGTATGCGATACTTTTCAAGAATAGGGGCTTCTTTATTTTTTATGTCCTAATTTCATTCTATATCGCCCATTATATAATTCGATGGTCAGTTACCGTAAGTACCGATCACTACCTCGAGTAAATTCCCGCGATCCCTTACCTATTTTTGGCATCTTCAGTCTGTACGATCTTGAATCCGTCAATGATCTCGATGTCGGCCGAACGAGCGGCACGATCGACGTAGCGCAGGGCCTTCATCTTGAGACACACCGCAATACTCGATTCCCCGGAACAGGAAGCGTACACGTCGAGAGCTTCCTCGAGGATCGAGGATGGCGGTGCCACCCCCATATCCTGTGAGGCCGGTGCAGCGAGAGCGGATACCACGAAGAGTGCGCCGACTACCGCGAATTTGAACATTTTGATGAATCTTCCAGACAATGAAGGAAACACCGAATCGAATCAATTACTCCAACTCTTCGAAACTTATCTTCACTTCTTCTCCTTCTCTTCCTCGCGCTTTCTCGTCGATCTCGATTCTGTTTTTTCTCGCACGTGAACGCTCGAATGAGTACGGCGATCGTATCGATACTGCCCGAAAGAATCGCGATTGCTGCCTTTTATCCTCGTCGCGAAAGGGGCCCGCGTACGTTTTTGAAATTTTGATGGCCCCCACCGGATGGCCCCCGCCTGCTGCCGGGTTACAACCCATACGAGCTATTGGTTCTCCTCCAGGCGGTCGTTTGTGTCGTATACGTCTCGCGTTGCGAATACGCGCCTCCACACCGGTCCTTCTCCACCGGTTCTCTTCTCCGTGTGCCTGTGTGCCTACTTAGGCTGTTTGTGTACACAACGGGTGTGTTGACTGTCGACAAACCCGCCCTGTACGTGTGCGTAATGCGCATACAGACGCACATTCGTGAGAGGAAGAAAATGAGAAAGAAAGAAGAGAGATGGTGAAAATGAGAGATAGATGTACTTACGCATTACTGGCCTCTTCCTCCGGATCTCCAAGATCAGATCACAATCAAATTGAGAAGGATCGACGAGAATTTTGGCACGAGCCAAAAGCACAGATAGCAAGATGGAATGCGGAATGTCCTCTTGGAATTTAGATTAAAAATAAAGATAAAAATAAGAAAGCAATTTGTTCGACGTCATTGGGTATCATTCACTAACGTGCCACTGATTGAGATTCTTATTGATTTAGCGATTTCGCGCTAACCACTATGCAAATAACTATGGAAATTTGTGCGAGACTACTCTCGCGAAAGATTTAGGTGTTACGTCCTGTTTTTTATTTGCTAAATGCAATGGTGAAGATACAGCAGCTGCGACAGGAATTGCCTACTTGTCAGAACTTTCAAAGAGACACATGTGCAATGTGCTATGCATTAAAGATGAATTATCTGTGGTAGCATAAATTATTTGGCGTAGTCTTCTCTCCGGATGACTCTTAAGATGACTTGCCAAATTGAGTCACTTGTCATAATTAGTTTCTAGGACAGAATAAGAGGACTGTCCATATTTAATTTATTATCGAATTGTATCTCTATTGTAATAATGTACTTCCACTTGAGCTTCAACTTTAAAAAAAGGAATGTATCTTAGAATCTCTAATTAACACTACTTTTATTTCAAAAAATCTCATTTGCAAGCACCATTTGCAAAAGTAATATTATTATATTATGTTAATAGAGAAATCGATAGTCAATCATATTTGACCAAACACTCAAGTTAGTTTATGATTTCACTTTCAAAGTATATTTCACCGAGTACTTCTATACTACCAAGTAGATGATACTTCATTCGCGTAGACCTCTACAACTTTCCAATGTGCTTATAATTTTATACGAGCCGATGATAGTCTTGCAAGAAATCGCACCGCGACTCATTCATTATTATCGTAATTGTGACATTCCTCGCTTACCGAAGCTTCGCTCTTATTATGGGATCATATTTTTTAGATTAACTTTATTACTATAGTTATAGTTTCCCAATAATATATTTCGATTTTCGCTGATGACAATTACTTTTGGATTATGTATTTGTGATATTGCATTCCTCTTAATTTTCTGCTCCGCTTACCCTCTTTCTCTTCCTATTTGTCTATTTCTTTTTCGTTTTCTGTCCTTCATTCATTATATTAATCCTACTTAAACACCACATTGTTAAGTTAAGATCAATATGATAAGCAGTCAGTGATCTTTGAAATTAATGTATTCCAGTAACTCTGTCGCACGGAACATTTAACGGTTTTTCACATGGAATGTGCGTGCATCACTGTGGTTCGATCATGTGTGTGAGTTGGGCCCAAGCCAGAGGTTTCCTTCAGGAGGACAAGCCGCGCCTCGCTACGTCTCACCTTGCCTTACCTCGTTTCACATCACCGTGACCCGAAGGCTTCTTGTCTAGAAAAAAAGATGGAAAAAGGGAGGAGACATATCCAAAAGTATTTCATCGCTGCCAGAGTATCCATGCGCAAAGGAAAGAACTCGGATGTGCGACTGACTTTCTCCGCGCTTCAAGTTCGAAGATGGTCAAACGAATCTCTGCATCGGTCCAGCTTACGTTCTCATGAAGTCACGAACTTGTCTTATCGAAGAATGTGCTTACGGTATTTTAATACACGAAACAAGCTATCTAAATGAATGAAATCTTCATTTAAAAATGATGTCTAAAAATCAATTCTACAATTGTTTTTTTACTGTATTTATTAAATTGATGAAATTTATGTTAGAATAAGTAAAAAATTTGACATATCTAAAAGATATGTCAAATTAAAAACATTTAGAAAACATTTTCTTTAAAACATATTTTATACAGGTATATTTTTTGTTCTTATTGTCTAAAATGTATAAAAACGCTTAACATTTTTTGTTTTTTTTCAGATAGAGATATAAGATACGAAGAGTATGAGAACATGAAAAAAAAAAAAACTTTAATATTTAATTTATAAACATTTACATTTTTTGTATAAACTATTGTGATGTAGAAACAACTGATGAAAATGTTAATTATTTCTGTGTATATTTTTATTGCTCTAAAATACTATTGTCTCTTTTCTTTCTTTCAGTTTTTCCTTCCTCGCGACAGTACATAATATACAATGGGTCTCAAGTGCAACTTTCACTTTGTTCCCGCTATTTTTTTTTCTCGTCTCGCACAAGAAACATTTATTTTCCTCACACGTTAGATTCCGATGTTGTCAAATGTTTCTTTATGATAAGCAAATCTGAATGTTCTGCTATTCTTAGCATTATATATGTATATCATATATAAATTAACTTACACATAGCATCGCAAACTAAAACGCTAATCCGAATGGTACATTGAGCTGGGTGGCAGCCGTGCGTACTCTTGGTGGTGGAACACTTTCCTCTCATCGACGTCGGCGAGAGTGAACTCGTCCGAGGATCGAGGTCAGGTCAAGGCCCCCACGAAGTGAAGCCTCCGTATCTGAGAGTTCTCGCTCTCCTGCTTATTCTGCTTCTTCTCATACCTCATCCTACGCCTTCATATATTCCGTCCATTCGTTCATGCGCTGACCGCTTCTTTAATGCTTATGAAATGTTTTTATAAAAAAGTTTATCAAAACGAACTATCACGATAAAAGAATAAAGAAAATATTTTTTACCACGTATAAAATTGTTTTTTACATTTATTTATCCGGAGTCTTTTTCCTACTTTTTATGTATGATGCGAAAGATAAGTGAAACGTGTATGAAAATACATAATTTTATGCAGTTATTACATGCATTTTATGTTGCTATGCGGGTTAGTAAAATCATAGTATTGATCCGTTTTGCTTCGTACCGTTGGGAATGCGAAGTAGGATAAAAGAAAAAGAACGAAAAAGATTCGCACCATGCACGCTGGAAATACATGTGAATGAACGAAACGAAAGTTCTCGCCTCTCTTTTTTCTCATTTGTGCTTGGATGCATTCCGTTGCTTTTTACCTAGCGATTAGCTCTTCTCTTTATAATTCATTTAGAGCAAACAAGGACTAATAAAAAATCGCACAGATGAATAAAGCCGCACAGATGAATGTACAAGAGCTAATTGTTGAAATGATACACCCACCAAGATGCAAACAATAGGCAAGCAGATGAATGGTTAATAACTACCTCGTAATAACAGCGCGCGCGATATCGCAAATACGGGTATTTTCTGTGCACAGCCCTAATTTGTTTATTCACCGCCGAAGAAAGCAGCGATATTAGTACTTTCACGAGAATAAATTTGTGCTTAATATAAACTCACTCAACTAGTTAGTGCTAATTCTCGCGTATGACCTACATACGACACTTTCCTAATCCGTTCCTCCTGCCTATTTTACATCGTTGTTCGCCAATCATGATTGAAATTTTTAGGAATACCGTTGCAAGTATTGAGACGAGCAACATTGTTACTTTGAATGTATAAAATATCTATAAGCGATCGATACATGTCGTATCTATTAAAATGAAAAAAAAAAAAAAGTGAAGGATTCCAAATCTCGATTCACTGAGATTACTACACTGAGAAATTCAAACGTGGAAGGGCATTTCCAGCACACGTATCAGGAATGATTACTTGGTCAGAAATGCGTTCTTGAAAATTGGCAAACTTCGGATTTGGATGAGAGATGAAGGGATCGATTGATGAGAACGAATAAAGAGAGAAAGAGAGATATGGATTTGCAGAATATCGGAGAGAATCGGGGGACCAGGCTTCAACTTTTTCTCCAGTATGGTAGAGAGTGTTAGGCGCACCTTGAAAAGACTCAGCGCGGATGCTGACTGGCCCGATCGGTCTGCTCGGCCTGGTTTACTTCTCGAGTATGTGTCCACCGACTGGTCCCCGCGTGTACATCCTACGTATACGCAGGCTCTCTCGTGAGCGCGCACGTGTACATTTACACGCTCGAATACGTTGCGGACGGGACGAGAGTCGAACAAGTGCGTAATGATGGATATGTGCTCGCGTGGACACATCAGGTTTTATTCGTGCGTTTCTCGTATGTAGGTGATGCCGCTCCTTCCCTCAATCCCTCTATCTATGTATCTACGTCCTATTCTGCTGCTATTCTACTACTTCGGCGATCTTTTTCCATTTTTCTCAAAGAGACAACCGGAGACTTCGGAGACGTATGTTCAGTTAGTTACTTGCATCGAAATGCTAAACCGTCATTCAGATGACAACTCATCGCGTACTATGCCCATAAAAGCCTTTCTCTATCTCATGTATTTATCTCGGCGCTTTCCACCTCTGATTCTCTCATGCCTCCATCTTTCGCGTCTCGCGCATTGAGATCTCTTACTTTCGATCGCAAGTCCCGAATCAATGATCCATCAGTCGGTCAGGCTCCAGTTCTTCTTTTACACGCCTCATCGTCTTCTCGCATCTATCTCATTCATATTCCTTCTAGCATTTTGCTCTTTTCCGCTTCTCTCCTGGTTGCTTTATGATTTTAATGTATCCGTTAGTTTCATCCGAATTTTAAACATCTCGCAGACGATGTCGGAAATGTAAAAATACGAGATAGTATAATCGACTAACACACAGAGAAGAGTAAGAAGTTGAAATAACCAGCCATGCGTATATGAATTTCATTCAAGGAATAGTAAGAATTCGTTGATAGGAAAGAAAATGAGAAAATAAAACATACAGCTGTATTCGATAATTATAAACTTAATTTATTTGCGTATTTATAAATATACATATTTTATCGCAGCTACGCAAAACAATAAATATCGAGGATGATTAGTGCGTGAATGATTTCAAACGTGCGATGATCTAGAATGTCGTAGAGTGAATACAACTGAATAAGAGACAGTGAAAAGAGAAATTAGACAGATATGAGAATTTTATCAATAGTTTAGACAGAATTATTCGCAAGATAGGAATAAATAAAAATTACACGAAAAGAAAGAAGAAAATTTTGCAAGAGGAAATGACGACGTGATTAAAAAGATATGCTATGATAACATTTGTAATTTTTTTCCTAGATTGACGTTGGTTTGTATGCGGAATAGGCAATATCATGTCCCGATCTCGCCCATCCACCTGAGCCATGTCCTCCACCAACTTGAACAACTTCATGTCCGTGCTCGTGGCTACCAGATACGAGTTTCTTCAATCCGATGATAGAAGCGAGTACGAGAGCAAGTTTACTCACTATCAATGCTTTACCAGCTAACAGCGCGAGAGCGCCGAGCGCCAGGGGCACTAATGTACCACCAATTAATAAAGGAATAGCCAGAAGACCACCCATTTTACCTTTCTTCTTACGACCTAGAAAAGATAATATAATTACGATTTAATGAAAAAAATTCTACATATATTTAACAATAAAATAATAGGATTATAACAAACAATTTATTTAAATTAATCTCATTATAATAAAAATGTAAAAATGTTTAAATTTAAATTGTACCTATATCTTTATATACATATTTATTTCAAAGATATTTTATTTTATTATTTATCACGTTATTGGAACAACTTTATTAACGGTTTACGATATCTTCCTACCTTCTTCCGTGAGACTACGTTGAAATTCTTCTACATTTGGTAACTTTAGCTTTAGAGTGTGACTTTGAAAGAATTTGGCGATTTTGTCGAAAATCATGCTATTAAGAGCGTCCTCTTTGTCTTCCAACGCTCGAGGTAAACTAGCTTCAATTTCCTGCATAGATTTTTCTGGTTCAGATTCGTTAGTAGCTGATTCATCTTGAACTAGCGTGACGCCATCAGCTACATTCAATTGTGCAGTTCGAGAAACCCTATCTATAGCCGACAAGAGTTTCAGCTTTAGACAAGGACTCAGTTCCGCGCCGGAACATTCCTTGTATACTTGATAGACAGAGCGTAAGTCGCTAAATAGGCCATTACTATTCGATCTTGTGGTTTGTTGCTCATCAATGGAATTAGATATGGGATTAGTTTCAGCTGATCTCGCAGAGACCGCTGTTAATACAGCCAGACATACATAATAGTGCGCAAACCATTTCATTTTGCGAAGTGAATATCTGCGAAGAAATATTAATTTGACATTCACACTAAATGATTAATATATCAATAATTTAGTTCTATAATTTAATAATCAAGACAATTATCTGTTGATAATATGATCTAACATGTTGATAACGTAAGCCAATAATAATAAATAAATTAGTTATTAAAGAATAAGGCAATTACTTATTTTCATATATATAATATGTGTATAAGCACAAATAATTTTTTAATAGTTCTAAATTTTAGATTGTAAGAAAATTGTTATTCATACCACAATTAATTATATTGTTAAATTATAATTGACTAAAATTTATTAAACTTAGAAAAAGTCAACTTCTAAATTTATAAAAAATGTTTATGTCCTATAAAAAATATATCTCAAAGCATAATTTCTATTCAAGAATATATCATGATATTCTTTGAATCACTTTTGCGTTATCTAACTATCAAAATCAATTCAGGATATATTTTTATATAAAATTGTGTGTGTGTGTGTGTGTGTGTGTGTGTGTGTGTGTGTGTGTGTGTGTGTATGTGTGTGTATGTGTGGGTGTGTATTTCTCGTATATATCACAGATCTATAAAACTTCAACACTTAATACGATTTCTCAAAGTTCGAATGAAGCCACGCAAATCAAGCACTGTACCTTCCACGTGGCTCGATATGAAAATCAAATTTATCCTTTGCTTCTCTCTTAGCTTATCCGACTGCATTCACGCGAATACCGACTTTTAGTTAATTTGGTTAATACCACGATGCGTATATGCCTGAGAGCGTATATACGAGATGCGTGTATACCTGAGAGCACTCTAAGTAGACTGTACGTAACGGAAGCCCTGCCCTAGCTCTATATATCTGACCAGGTATACCTCCGTACCGAGCGATATTCTCCCCACTCGGTTAGCATCAGTATTTGCCGCCACCATTTCGCGACTATTTTCATGCTCAACATTGATTTGAGAACGGTTGCTTTTACACTTACAACCAACCACCCGGGAGGGCGAGAGTAGAGAGCAGAATTTCATGCGCTTCATGATCTGTCGAGTGCTCCCTCCAGATTTATCTCCCACCAGCGATATGTTAGATGCATCCGAGCGATTCCATCGCAGTTTTGTCGTGAGCGGAGTTCTGTGCTTTCCTGTTCTTTTTCTTCTTAATTATCCTTCGCCCATTCACGCCGAATTATTTCGACCGGTTTAACCGCATTTTGTTCATATCATTATTTCGTTGCCCTTCTTGTGCGTAGGCAGTACCGCTTATATTTACGTATTAACTACCAGTCGACACGGTTCGATGATCCCGTTTTTGTTCCTTGGATCTAATTTCTCGTCGTCACTCAGGTTCATGGAGGCATAAAAATAAGATTGAAAATGAAAGGAATGAACCCACTTTGGAATGAGCCGTTGAAAACGCAAGATGTACCAAAGTGTCAAGTCGAAATATTATAATATATCGCGGATGTACAATAGAAAGCGCTTTGAATGACGTTCACACGCGGTCATTGATATATTTAATAAGCAGGAAGCGCAATAAAATTGTATAAAGTGTGTTATTGGCACGGGGCTACATGCCTATAGATTATTCTCTCCCATTTATGATACCATAAAATCGTTTCCTTAAACCGAGACGGCGAGGTAATTTTTAGGAATCCATTGCGCTATCTGTCTTTTTCCTAGACTATCTTAATTATTTAAGATTTTTAACGGTAATACCCAATTTATTTCTTAGTAGAAGAAATATACTTCTATATATATAATACCTGTTTCATAAAAAACTTTTCCAAATATTGATCGAGACAGTTTAAAGTTACGATACAAAATTATTATCATCACATATGTACGATTGGATATAACTGCATTTCTCAAGTATTAAACACACAGTTATACTACTGACATTAAACTTGTTGATTCTTTGCTTCAGCTATTAAATCAAGGTGACAATGTACGTTCTACTTTTCAATAAAAGATCGAACAAACGTTTCCCTTTACGCACTAACATAATCATGTCATCGAAAAAGAGAAACGATGAATCGGCGAATTAACGTATACCGTTACGCGTTAGGCACAATTTCTTCATCCAATTAATCATCTAATTCACATGACGCTTCATCCTTCTACTTGGTCCTTCGTATCCTTGACTTTTCATCCTGTTCAATTCGACATACGCCAATGGACACAACATTAACTAGGTCATACTAATTGTAAGTGAAAACTCGTACTATGTATACATATTATACTTGGACTTCGGTTTCCACAAGGAAAAAAATAAAGAGCATCACGTGAAATAAAAAAAAAAGTAAAATAATCTCTATAATCGTAGAAATATTATTAAAATGTAATTTGTTTTAGCATATCATTGTACTATCCCCTTCGCCTTCATTAACACAACATTAAAACTGTCAGTGCATGACGTTTTCATTGAGTCACACGCTACTTAAGAAAGCATTGCGACCAGATAACGGATGCAGAGGAAAGAGACGCTTCTTCTTCTTCTCATTCTCGATCGCTCTGCCGCGCCGCGTTGTTGTCACGAATCCACGCGACTGCAATACTGCCGACCGGAACTTACCTGCATAATGTCGCGTTACCGATTTCTCATACGCATACGTGCCGTGAAAATGATCTCCTAACGCAACGGCGCGGCATGGCGAAAGCGATGGATCTCGTAGAGTATTACGATAAGACGCGAGATAATAATCGTGCGTCCAGGTCTTCACCATTTCCGGTTCGTGGAATCATCAGGCCGCAGTTCTGAATTCTATTTTGCACAACCGTTTCGTCGTACGGTGATTTTCTCGACCAGCCCGATACGCGTGGCTGCTCGGCCGATGAAACTGTCGTTATTATACATCCTTTTCCTTCTTTAAGGCCACTTTGATAGCAGCGGGAAGAGCAGTGTTATCCACGGTATGCAGGTTACCAGTTGTATCTGACTGCCTGTGTGTCCGGTTTTGGAGGATAATTACTGGGTTAAATTAAATATTGTCGATGTTATATCGTGATTATGATGCACTTTTTTATTCCCACTGTACCTATGAATCAGCGAAAAATCTAGGGAAATCTTATTTCAAATTCACGGACGCTTTATCATATGTAGAATTAATCTTTGTGAAACTAATAATAAATCAAATTAGTGTCCTATATTAATGTTTATGTATGACATGGAAATATATATTTCTAATATTAATGCTGCTCACGAGTTTATGTGAATATTAACTTGTGTTTTGCAACGAAGGTTATATTTTAAATTAAGTTTTTATAAAAAATTCAATTCAAGTAATCTCAATTTTTGCAGATATAAATTGATTATATATGAATATACATATACATATATATATATACGTGTGTGTGTGTGTGTGTGTGCGTGCGTGTGTGTGTGCGTGTGTGCGTGCGTGTGTGCGTGCGTGCGCGCGTGTGTGTGCGTGCGTGTGTGTGTGTGTGCGCGTGTGCGTGTACAAATAGCTAAATAAAAAATAAGATGTGTTCAATATTAATCCCTTTTGAGTTTTTTGAACGAGAAAATTGCTTTGAATTTCTGCAGAAATTTGCTAATAATTCTAATAAAAATAGGCAACAAATGCAAAAAAGAGAGAAAGATAGAAGTTGCAAAATATTTCTGCATATATCTATTTCAATGCATATATCTATATCAATATATTTCTGCGTAAATATACATTTATAAATAAATCGTACTTGATCCTGTATATATTATATGATATTGCATTCCTGCAATAGACCGTCTATGTTGCACATTCGCCTACTCACACTCGACTACTTTCGCCCGCACTTATAAACTTCATCCTATTTTCTTTATCTATTTATGTATGGAAAATGTGGTACAGCAGCGCATCCGGTCTATGATCGTCGATGCTACGAGTTCAATAGACCGTATTTCACGGCCTTACGTTACGCTTTATGACTACGAGTGCAAGTGTAGTATTATGTATAAATAGAAGCACTCGGTCATGAACCACGGTCACTCTTATGAAAGCCGCAGGATGTGCTGGTTTCTTCGGCCGGCGAATTATAAATGAACTTATCAATGAAATTTTTTTTCTTCGGGATAAGGACGGAGGCATCTCATTTGTTGTTCTTTTTATTACAAAAACAGGAGGTGTCATATGGAAGCACGCAGTCGAACATCAAATAAATATTAATTATATAAGATACAACGAATAAATAACGAATTTACGTAAGGCTACGTATATAAAACAATGAGCATCTCCCAGAGGTACTGGTGACTGGCCGCGGAATCGGCCATGTTATATAAGATAAAATAAAAGAGAAGAAGTCGAAAAAGATAAGAATCAGAATATAAGAGATCATGTAAGCATGAAAAAAGGATAGATGGATTAATTCGAGAAGATTTTAAACTGAAAATAGCGAAATCTCGAATCGAAAATAACATTGGAAATTGTAGGTAGTGGCATATTTTCTTGGAAAGTAGAAGATAGATTACATATAGTAACAGTTTAAGTAAGAAAGGAAAAAGGAAAGAAATAACGAGGAATGCAAAAAGTGAAGCAGGCGTGAGTATAATGAAAGGGAAGAGAATCATCGGAAGAAAATGGAAGAGAAGCGGCAAGAAGCGGCGCGGGACGGAAACTTTCTATGGTACGCTTAAGCTTGTGGTTGGGGTTGGTGGGCGCGATACGCAATTTCATGAGCATCTTGTGGCAGACTCCTGGCCCATCCGTGTCCACTGGTACCGTAACCACCGCCGAAGTCACCGCCGCCGCCGCCGCCGCCTCCACCGCCGTAACCGCCATGGTCATCATGGCTAACATGGCTGCTGCTGTGATGCGGATGCGAGACTACTTCGTAAGTCACATGCTTCTGATGAGAACCGAGAAGTTTCTTCAGTCCGATGATGGCTGAGATCACGAGAGCGATCTTGCCCACGAGTAAAGCCTTGCCAGCAATCATGGCAATCGCTCCGAGTGCCAGTGGTAATAAAGCGGCCGCTTTCAGGGCCATGGCCATCATCAGGGGTCCTAAGATTTTTTGCGCCTTCTCTGTAATATTTAAAATGTTTTAGTTTATATCAAAATAAGGGATAGATATTTATCTCGGACGTATTTCTTCAAAAATTACTCTTAAATAACTACTTAATCTGATTTTATCAACATATAAATATGTTTTAAAATCGTATTTGTCTTTATTATTTCTGTTATACTTTACTTTAAATGCTAGAACGTGTATCTTTGATTTAAAAAAAACGTATTTTTATATATGTCTATTTAGAATTTATAATCGTATTATTGTATTGTAAATTAATGTAACTTATTAGTCTGTTCAGACATTTTATTTGTGTAAAATAAGATTAGTATGTGTAATTCATATATACATTTCATGCTAATTATATTTCTTGCTAATTATGAAATGTGAATATGGATTGTGAGGTTTGATATTATCATTACTCTCTTTTCACACTTCTGTGGAGAACGAGAATTTGAGAACATCGTCAGCTGTATAGCAGGTATAGTTTAAGAATATACAATTTTCATTCCATAATGCGAATTACTCTATTATGTGATGTACTATCAAGACGGAATGATATATTTACGTACAAAATACATATTATCTTTGTATGTTTATTTATAGTTTGGTCATGCATTTAGGTTTAATTTATGATAAAGATAGAAAAATCTTCAATTATAAGAAAAGTTAATTTTATTAAAACACAATATCAATTTTTAGGTAGTAATAATTAAAGATTTAAAAATCTGAGATAATATAAAATTAATATAATAAAATATGATTTTCAAACTTTAAAAAATATGTATATTGATTGAAATGTCATAATGTAACTGCATCAAGATCAATAAAATTTGTAAATGATATAATTCCCAATTAATTTGTATGGAAAATTGATTGTTAATATTCGTACGCTAATCTTTATTCGTACGATATTTATCGTTAATATTCGTATGGAATTAATAATCGTGTAACAGTAATAGCAATTTATAAATAGATAAGATGCTGAGGTACGAACGTACACACAAGTCAATTGTTCGAGCATCATTTGTAAGCCCGATAATAATAGTCTTCTGTAAATCACGTCACGCCGATCACGGAGATGTTAATGTTTTTTAAAACGGACTAGTCGAAGGACTAGTCAAGGCAAAGTACTAGGATGGAAAGTGTGTCAAAAATCTTGCGCGGCAGGATTCTCTCTCACTCTTTATCTATCTCTCTCCCAATCTTTCGGTATCACCGGCGCTCTCCTCCTCCGTTGAGAGGTTCAAGGAGAAGCGGAACCAGTTTCTCAGTGGGTCAACGTCTGCGACCGGTATGAGCTTCCTCGTCATCATCATCGCTGGCTGTTCACACGGCGGCAATGAACGCAGAGAACTCTCATACCGCAGCTGACGTTGTCCCGATGAACTATGATTACTTCTTCGTTATGCAAAGAATTTATCTCTTTTTCTTTTCTATTATATATTTCTATATTTATACTTAAAAAATATTTTTGTTAAAAGTAGAATGCAAATTAATAGCAAAGAAACGTTAGATAGATATTTTGTATTATATATTAATAAAAAATACATATATGTATTACATCAAATATTAATAAAAAAAAACTTTTACATGCAGAAAATATATAATAGAAAAGCTCTAAAACTCCGTAATTACATGATATAAAAATTGTAAATAATTATGTAA
>Ga0157363_1002709_pt1 | contig 15746 bp, 11 predicted proteins | sample AttsexASBM1_FD_111477 | JGI IMG/M metagenome (GOLD analysis project Ga0157363, IMG submission 111477) | Fungus gardens microbial communities from leaf cutter ant in Ribeirão Preto, State of São Paulo, Brazil - Atta sexdens ASBM1 | ecosystem: Host-associated > Fungi > Mycelium > Unclassified ...
ACTTGTATCTTTATGAATACTAATCATTATATGATATATGGTATATTAACAGAGATATTTTGATAAGCACTTTCTAATATAAGTTTAATTGTATGAATCTATCTAGTTATTTCTGAGATAATAACCAATGAAACTTTGAATTACTAGCAAAGAAGCTGAAGTTGAGTGAGATATCAGAGAAACTATAGATATACTTGATGGCAGACTTCATCACTAAGTTGCTATTAGTAGTTAGAAAGGATGCAATACTAGTAGTCTGTGACAAGTTGTTAAAGATGACTTATTTTATAACAACAATAAAAAGGACATTGGAAGAAAGATTGGCATAGTTGTTTAAGAATAATGTATAGAAATTACATGGGTTGCTGGAAAGTGTAGTATTAGATAAAGAACCATAGTTTGTAACAGAGTTGATAAAGAAGCTGAAAAAAATGTTAGAAATTGAAATGAAGTTGTTTATATTATTCCATCCACAAATAGATAGTTAGATAAAATGAATTGTTACAACTCAAAGACCTTAGGGTTGGTCAATGGGAAGAACCTTATATTGGATTAACACAAGAGAACTCAATAGAGAACTCTGTACAAGATAGTCTACCTTATATACTAATATCTAATGGTCTGTGTGAGCTATTTCTAACCTACCCTAAATGACCATATGTATGCCTTAAGGTCAACATGTATTTCACACATTGTATGACATTATTATTCTAAAACCTTCTACCTCCTTCCATGTGTCATGTGACTTGTGACTATGTCATCTGATGTGACCTGCTGTGTCACAGCATGATCTTGTCACTCTAACCCTAACCCTAGTTCTAAAAATGGAATAAAGCAAAATAAATTGAAAATAAAATAAAAATAAGAAAAGAAAATAGAAAAATACTAAGTCTACTTCTTTTGTTCTTGACATGAATGAACCAAGAATTAGAATAGTATTTATAGTTCTTCATTAATTATAAACAAAAGAATTGGCCTGAATGGTTAGTAATGATAAAGTTTGCAGTAAACAACAAGATACATTCAGTAACTAAAGTATCTCTATTTATAGCAAATTATAGAAGAGAGTTGAGAATGAGAGTAGAAATCAGAAGAAAAGGCAAGGTAGAAAAGACAATGAAATTTGTGGAAAGAATAAGGAAAGTACAGAAGAAAGCTAAGATAGTATTAAGAAAAGCACAGAAGGAAATGAAATAACAAGCAGATAGGAAAATGAATAAATGAAGATAGAGTAATATTGAATATGAAGGATTTAGTATTTAAAGAAAGGTTAGTGAGAAAGCTAGTAAATCAATATATATCATTAATGAGGTAGTTTCTACCAATGTAATCAAATTATGGTCACTAACTTCAATAAGAATTCATCTAGTTATAAATGTTAGTCAAATAGTATAATATAAAACTAGATGGAGAGATATAAAGTAGAAGAAGTAAAACTAGTAAAGATAGAATGAGTCAAAGAATAGAAGGTAGAAAAAATTCTAAACAAAATAAAAATAAGAGGAGTAGTAAAGTATTTAGTATATTGGAAGAGATTTATAGTAGAATATAATATCTAGAAGAAGAAAGATAATTTAGAAAATATGAAGGAGACAGTAGCCAAGTTTGAAGGGAGGTTAAATATAGAAGTAAGATAACAGAAAAATTTAGGAAAATTGCTAGGAAAGTATACTGCAAAGATGTTATATAGATAAGATGATGGAAAGTTTAAGATAGAATATTTAAAGAAGTTGGAAAGAAACTAGTAAAAATGGAAGTTAGTTTCTCTGGAGAAGAAACCTTAAAGGGGGAGTAATGTCAGAGTTGAAGATGGTAGACTTAATTTTTTTTTCCTTTTTCTCCTATTTTATCTTATTTTATTTTTCTTTTATTTGTAGACTTAGTATTAAAAGTTAGTATAATATTATATACAACTGTCACAAATTATTACATGACATGGCTTAGTATCCTATATCAGTCACAGTCACATAATCACATATCATAATGGAACATTATAGAAGATTTTGGAACAAAATGATATTATATAGCATGTTTTATATATGTTGATCTTAAGAATAACATATGGCTCTTTAGAGTAGGTAAATGAAAGTGTAGTATGGACCAGTAGTCTAGCATATATAAGGTAGACAGTTTTGTACTATGAACTCTATTAAGTTCTTTTGTGTTAATACTAATATAAGATTCTTTCTCTTAACTTGCTCTAAGATTTTGAGTTTGTAACATATACTAAGAAAATTTCAAAAAAGAGCAGACTTGGTACATCATTCTTCTTCTCTTATACTCAACATGTTAATGATTCCAAGCAGTTTTTTATAACTACTTCTTATTAATTCATTCAAAAAATAAACAAGTATGGATATAGACAAGTACTAGGCTCAAGGGTTTAACTTCAAACCAATTTTCACCTATAAATAACTTGTAGCCTTTATATAAGCTATAGTTTTTCTGTTTTATTCTCTTTGTGTAGTCATAGTTATTAATTTTGATATATTATACTAAGATATTTATTTGTTGCTTTTAAATGATCTTATTGTTTCAAAACAAATTTGTATAGATAGTTGCTGATTTACAGATCATACTGGTATTTTTATCGTTAATGACAAAATCTATATACTATTTTCTGGTAATTTTTACACATGTATATTCTAGTATAATTATGATCATATTCTAGTTAGCCACTTTAGACAGAATAAAACACTAATTAGTTTGCTACAGTTATTTTTAGCCAAGCCTCTATACTAATATATAAAAATTCTACAAGTTCTATATCACTTATATATAATACAAACTTTAACATTACAAGCTCTATGAATTTCTCAAGTAGTTTTTTATTCCTAAATAACCATGGAATTTTATTTCTATAGATTTCATTAACAAACTTTCATTATCTTCTGAGTTTGATATCATTTTGATAATTATTAACTAGCTCACTAAATAAATAATTTTCATCTTTATATACAACACCATTGCATCTACAGATCTAGTATATTTTTTTGTTCTCCAAATATTTTTCAAATATAATATTCTATTCCTAATAGAAGCTTAGAGTTTATTTCAAAATTTTTCCATTCTTTAGGTACTACTCTCAATAGATAGCTTCACAGTTTAATTTCTACTATGTCCAACTAATTAATGTAAACCCACTGGTATTACTACCAATATCTTTTTATTCTTCACTAATAAGGAATATAATCCAAATATCTCAGTATTGTTACAACTCAAAGACCTTAGAATAGGTCAATAAAAAATCTTATATTAAAGTTAGCACAAGAAAACTCAATAGAGAACTCTGTACAAAACTATCTATCTTATATATGCTAGATTACTGGTCCATGCTATGCTACCATTAGTCTAGTCTGAAGGGCTATGTATTTTCCTTAAGATTAACATATATTAGATATATTATAATAATGTTATTCTTTCTAGAATCTTCTATAATATTCTATGTGATATATGATCTTGTGACAGTATAACCATGACAGCATTGTGTGACTATGACTGAGGTGTGACACAAAGTCACATCATGTGGAAATTTATAACATACTAACTCTAACCCTAAGTTTTAGAATTAGAAATAAATAGAAATAAAAATAAAAATAAGAAAGAAAATAAAAATAAACCTCAAGTCCAACATTCATAATTCTGACAAGTATTTCTAAATGCAATATTACTTTCTTTTAAGCTTGTAACTTTGCCATAAATTTCAATGAATTACAAAGTATACTTAAGACTGAAATTACTATGACCTAACTATCAGACTTGCAAACATTGGATCTAAGTTTCTTTGAATTTATTTTTGATTTATTTTTTTATTTTGGAACTTAGAGTTAGAGTTAAAGTAATATTATGATCATACCGTTACATATCAGTTACATCAGATGATACAGTAATAGTAACAGTCATATAATCACATAATCATAAGAAACATAGTAGAAGCTTTGAGAATAATAATGTTATACAATATATATAATACATGTTAACCTTATGGCTAACACATAGTCTTTAGGATAGGCTTAGTATAGTAGTAGCATGGACTATCTTGTATAGTATATAAAGGTAGATACATTGTACTAAGAACTCTATCAAGTTCTTTTATGTTTTAATACAAGAGTTTCATCTTATTGTCCCACTTTAAGGATTTTAAGTCATAATATTAACAGTATTATCAAAAGTCTGCTAATACATGATATTTCCCTATATCTGATTCTAAAATAGGTGATAAAGTCTTTGTTAAGGCTTAATTCTTTATTCTATTCTTAAGAAACTTCCCAAAAAGTATTTTAGATTTTAAAAAATCATTTTCCAGCCTAGTACTATGTTATTTACTCTTTACCTTCCAAAGTCTATATACTCTATATATCCAGTTTTTCATATCTCCATATTTGAACCTACTACTTCTAACACTTTCTCCAAGAAAACTCAACTAACCTTTGTACTAGTTATAATTGACAGGAAATCTGAGTATAAAATCTCATGAATAGTAGACTTCAAGATTAACTGCTAATAGGCTTGCAAGATTCTCTCTAAGGTCATCTAGTTAGAGTACAAAGACATAGAAGACAAATATAAGTGGCTTTCTACTACTAAACTCACTTATGTCACTAACTTAGTATTTAATTTTCATATCATATATTCTACCAAGCTTGGTTCTCTTTTATTGTCTTAATTACACTGTTATATTCCAATCCTAGCCTCTATATACTTCCAACAATGTTTCCCTTAGTATATTTTGTTCTGTTTTTCTATTTTTGTCTAATATCTAGTCTTTGTACACTTTTCATAGAGTTTTCCTTCTAATTTTGGGTCTTTGACTTTTATATTATTTTCTTCTAACTATCTTAATTTTCCTTGGTTTACTCAGTTTATCACAAAGCAAAACCAATTCAATTTCAGTGATATTCTAAAAGTAACTATTCTAACTAGTAGAAAGCAAGCAATAAAGTCTATACCAATATCTTCTTCTCTATATTTTCTGGTTCTTTTATGAACTTTTTTTTCATCTTTATTATTATTATTATTATTATTATTATTATTATTATCTTTCTTCTTGCTTTCTCTCATAGCCTTTACTATATTCTATTGTATATTAATTACAGCCCCAATTTTTGCAAGTTAGGCTGTATTCCTTTCATAGTCTTCTACCAAGTCTTAGAAAGACTTTCTAATCCTATAGTACTTTTTGACCAGCTTTTAAAGTGTTTTTTCAGTGGCACTTAAAGCTCTACTGTAGATAAGATTCCTTCTCTTACTAGTAGTAATTTTTAATATAAAATATACTACTACTTAATAGTAATGTATTCTGTACATGAAATTGATTATAAAAGAAGAAATAATGCTAAAGAATAATAATTTTAATACTTACCTACTATAGTATACACATCTTTCATAAAGATTCTCATTCTCCATTTTTACCATATCTTCTTTACAGTACTTCTTGGCCTACTTTTATTTGGTCTTATTTTCTAGCCTCATTTCAGTCTCTTTCTTTTTTCTCTTGGTTCTTACTAGTATAGAAGTCTCAATACTCTTTATAATATTAGACTCCCTTGCTAGTATTTTTTTCCAAAGCCTCTTTAGCTCCTTCTCTTGCTACTTCTATATAGCTGCCTTCTTCACTCTGATTTCTACTACTAGTCTTATCTTCTTAGCCATCTACTTAGCATATTATACTTTTGCTATCTCTTCTATATAGACCAGGAGAAATTTCTTTTCTTTGTATTGTTGTCATGTTTCATTATATTGATGCTTTAGTATTTTGGAATTAAGCTCTGAGATAGTAGAGATTGTGGGAGAAATATAATAGTAAGAAAGAAAGAAGCAAAAAGAATTCCTTCTTTTATATTAACTTAGATACTATTACAGGTTCTCTGGTTAAACTGAATAGAGCTTCAAAAGCTCAGTCCTAAGGGAGAAATACTATCATATGTTCAGTCCACTTATTTAAAGCCTGTTCTCTATAGCAGTAATATCTCATTCAAACTCCCAAAAAAAGTCTATTATTTATGAAAGCCTTATTTCTATAACACATCTCTATAGTGGTATTATACTTAAACCTAAACTCCACAAGTACTCTGTTTTCTATAGTAAAAGTACTTCTTTCTAACTTGACCTTCTGTAGTGGAGTTCTCTTAATTCTCTATTTGACTTCTTTCAGTATCTCACCACTAAAGCCTCTGCTCAGAGCTGTACTCTAAAACCCCCAAGTTTCTCCATCTTTTATACTTGTGTAACAGATACATGTGATATCATGATAATACCTAATCTTAAGTTCAAAATATGAAAACAAATGAAAATAGAAAAATAAAAAGAAAAAATAAAAACAAAGTCTACTATCTTTAACTCTAATATCACCCTTCTTTAAAATTTCTCCTCTAGAGAAACTAACTTCTATTTTTACCAATTCTCTCTAAATTTTTCAAATATTCCTCTTTGAACTTTTTATCATTCCATCCATATAATATCTTTGCCATATACTTCTCTGATAATTTTCTTCTTTCAAAATTTCTTCCCTTTGCCATGTCCAACTTCTCTTGTTGTTTTAATTCTGTACTCAATCTTACTTCAAAATTTACTACTGCTTCTTTTGCATTTTCTAAGTCCTTCTTTTTCCATATATCATATTCCACTATAAACCCCTTCATTATACCAAGTACTTTATAACTCCCCTGATTTTTATTTTATTTAATATTTTTCTACCTTCCATTCTTCAACTCCATCTATTTCAACTAATTTTACTTCATCTACTTTTTGTTCCTCTACTTGCACTCTGTATCTTACTACTTGACTAATGTTCATAGTCAGGTGAATTCTCATTAAATTTAGCAGTCATAATTTGACTGCATTGGTATATACTATCTTGTCAATGATATATAGACTAACATATTAATCTACTAATTTCTTTGCCATTTTTTCTTTGGACACTAAGTCTTTTATGCTTAACATTGTTTTATTCCTCTTTTTTACTCTTCAACTTTATTTCTCCTCTTATCTGCTTATTGCTTTATTTCCTCCTATGCTTTTCTTAACTCCACTCTAGCTTCCTCTTGTATCTTTTTCATTTTTCACACAAATTATGTTATCTTTTCTACCTTTCCCTTTTTTCTAATATCTGCCTCTATCCTTAACTCTTTCCTATAATTCACCATAAATAGAGACACCTTAGTTATTGAATATACCTTGTTGTTTACTACAAACTCTGCCATCACTAAGTATTCTGGCTAGTTCTTTTTTCTATGATTCACAAAGAACCAAAGATCTTATTTTAATTTTTAGTTTATATATTTAGTTTGCTCATCTATTTGTGAATGAAAAGATATCAACAACTTTCTTTCATACCCAACATTCTATTCTGCTCCTTTGTTAACTCTGCTGCAAACTGAGATCTTTTATCTGAAATTACACATTCCAGTAGCCTATACAACTTCTATATATTATTTCTAAACAATTATGCCAACCTTTCTGTTAACATTCATTCTATTATTACCACAAAATATACTATTTTGGACAACCTATTGTAAACTACTAAGAATGCATCTTTCTCTGCTACTAATAATAACTTCATAATAAAATCTATTATTAAATATGTCCATAGTCTCTCTGATATTTATTTTTGCTATCAGTTTTCCTACCAGTGCTTCTATACTATTAGAATCAAATATGATGAACTTGTTTCTTTTCTGTTTCTCTTCTCTTATTTAAGTTCTTATTTTTTTCAATACTCTTATTTTTTTTCTTTTCTTATTTTGAACTCAGTAAAGAGAGAACAATGTGATGTTATGTATGACAAACTTGTGACATTTTTCACACATGTTACAGTCACAGTCATCACATCATATAATATATTAGAAGGATAATATTATACATTATATAAGATGATGACTTTTATCTATATAACTCATAACATAAAGTAGGCTAAATGTAGATGCACACAGACTATGCACAAGAGGTATATGAAGTAAAAATACCTATACCAGGAGCTCTATAAACAATATAAGTTTCTTCTTTTGGCTAAACTCTTGGTCTTAAGTTATAATATATATAGTTCTTTATTCTCTAGCTATTATATACCAAGTCTACCCATTCAGAAAATACATTCCTGCAGTAATATTGCTTTCCAATGTCTACTATACAAGCCTGCTTTCCATAGCAGCCACCTTTCCCACAACATGCCCTTATAATAGAAATACAACTATCTGAGTATTCCATCTTTTATAACAAGAATACTCCTATTTAACTTGGTCTTACATGGCAGAGTCAAACTCCTGTTAGTGTTTTATCACTAAAACCTCTGCTTAGGGCAATAGGGGCTATACCACTGAAACCCCAAGCATTTCCTATATTAATTCCTTATATATAAGACTAGTAGTTATACTATAATTTGCTAGTCTAATAATTGATGAAGATAATCCTTATTGAACTTAATCTCTGGTTTTCAACAGCAACATACCAATCAGTACTCACTTCCTTTCCAGACTTCTTTCTCCTATCTGAAATTGCAACTATATAGCAGACAGATAGTATAGCACATAGGCTGAAGCCAAGGTTGTTCCACAAGTCTGTATCTCCAAGCCAACATAAGCTGAAGCCAAGGTTGTTCCATAAGTCTGCATCTCCAAGCCAATTCTACAGACTTTCACTCTGGTATGAACTGTGCCCAATACTAGTACATATTGCATCTATCTACATACTTTCCCACATCTTTCATCACTCCTAGCTACTAATAATTCCTTGTTATCAACTCTGTCATCTTCTATCTACTTCTATGTCCTGCTACTAGTATATCATGATATAACCAGATGATCTCTATCCTTAACTCCTCATTCTTTAGCACATAAAATTTTTCTTTCTTTAATACTAAATCTCCCTTTACCTACTATTTATCTTCTCTATTGCTCTAACTACTTTCTTGTTCTTTTCTCTAGTTATTTTCATTTTTTTCTAATATATCCACTTTAGATCCTTCTACTACTACTTTAGTCAAATTATAAATCCATTCTTCTTTTATTAATTTTTGATTTTTGTTGTTATTTTCTACTCCTACTTTTTAGTTCAGTCTCCTACTAAGTCTATTTACATTTCCTATCTTTGTTCCCAGTACATGTTTCAAGGTGAAGTCAAATCTTAACAAACATAATGTCCATCAAGCTTATCTTCTGTTTAACTTCTGTATTTTCATAAAATATTCCAAATTCTTATGGTTTGTTCAAACCTTGATTTTGTACCCTCTAATAGATGTCTCCAGTTTTCCAATCCTCTAATTACTCCCAATATCTTTTTGTCATAAATCTCATAGTTGTTCTCCATCTTATTGAGAGATTTTGAGAGACAAGCTACTAACCTTCATTGTCTATCTTCACATTCCATAGATAATACCTGTCCTATTATATAATCCAATGCATCAACTTTTATTCTTATTTTTTTATCTAAGTCTAGTATGGATAAAGCTGGTTCTTTTGTGAATCTCTCCTTTAACTCTTTGGATGCCTTCTCCTATTTCTCTGTTCAATCCCACTTCCAATCTTTCTTTATGAAGTTATGCAAATCTTTAATAAACTGCTGATAATAATTAGCTAGTTTTAAAAACTTCTGTATATTCTTGACTTCTTTTGGAGTTGGCCAATCCAACACTTCTTTTATCTCCTCTTCTTCCATCTTAATCTCTTTCAGTCCAATTACTACTTCTAAAAATCTTGATTTCCTCACTTTTCACTTGTATTTTTTTGGTTTCACATATAAATTATTTTCTACTAACCTTCTTACTACCTCTTTCATTATTTCTCTATGTTTCTCTTCTTTCTCTATTCCTACTATAACATCATCAATGAAACTTGCTACTTCTCTAGTATTAATCAAGTCTTGTAAGATCTTATATATCATCATTTGAAATGTTTCTGGAGAGTTTGTAAGTCCAAAGAACATTACATCTTTCTACTTTTACCACCATAGCTTTCTCTACTTTAGTCTCTACTACTTTTCACACTTATCTGGACATCTTTGTTATGGGATGCTTTGAACATGAATAATTTTTATTCTCTTTTTCTTTTATTTTCTAATTTTATAGGAATTTTCTTTTCTTTTTCTTTTCTTTTGGATGATGAAGAGGCATGTGACACTGCAGTCACATGACATGTCACATGATGTAATGTCATAGGCCTAGAAGGTGGTAGAAGAATCTGGAAGATAATGTCATGGCACATGTATACAACATAGCGACCTTGAGGTGAACATGAGGAAGGAGCATGAACATAAGGGCAGGGTTAATTATTAGTAGCACAGACAATGAGGACTTTGTATATATAGGACTCTAATTAAGCAGAGACTCCTTGTCGAGTTCTCTTGTGAAATTCCCACATTATAACTCTACTGAGAAATTTACTCATTAGTGAGATCATTTGTCATTGTGATAAGTGGTTGCCACAACAATCTTATTGTTAGAGCTGAAAACCATAGACTTTATTTTATTTTCTCTTTTTGATTTTCTTTTTGATTTTCTTTTTTTTCTATTTTTATTTAGAGTTAGAGTTTAGCATGATGTCACAGTCACAAACCTATCACATGATGTGTCATGCAAGTCACATGTCATGATACTGTCATAGTAATGGTCACATAGTCATATAGTTATAATGGAAGATAGTAAAAAGTACTAGAATAATAATATTATACAATATGCTTAATATATGTTGATCTTGAGGTTTACACATAGTCTTTAGGGTAGGCTAGACACAGTAGTAACATGGACCAACTAGTGTATTATATAAGATAGATACATTATATCTAGGAACTCCATTAAGTTCTCTTGTGATTATACAATCTAAGGTTATCTTTTGGTTCTAACTCTGAGTCTTAAGACATAATACTTATTATCTTTACTTCTTTTGTCTTCCAGTCAATCTCAGAATTATAGTAAGCTAGATACAGTATTCTCAAAATTACACTTTACTTCTGACCACTAATTATGTCAATCTCTATTCTTTCTCTATATTTCTAGTAATAAATATTTACTTCTACTTTAACTTGTACTCTTGTTTTCTCACAAATTCTAAACTCACAACCAACTCCATTGTCCTACTATATAATAACACTTCTACTATTACTTGCTCTTATATATTAATCCTTTTAAGCCTGATTTTCACTATCACTTCTCTCAACACATTCCTATTCAAGTTGTAATAAGATATATTATTCATTATTCTACTAAGCATTACAAACTTATTTGTAAAAGAGCCTGATTGCAAATTATTAGATGCTTATCCTCTTTTAAATTATGATTATTGTCCTGATAGCCAATTTGCCTTCCTTACCCAATTATTCTCTAATTCCTACAATAATCTCACAATATGTCCAAAATTTCTACAATTATAGTAATTCTTCCTTCTGTCTGCATCTATAACATATGAGTTCTGCCTAGATGCAATTCTTACCTACTGTTGTTGTGAGTTTACTACTACTGTATTTGTTCCCTCTACTTCCTTTATTAGAGCAAGCCTTACTAGTACCCACTGAATCTCTTGCTTTCTTGGCCAAACTTGGAGCTAATATAATTGTTGTCTTTGTACTTCTCCAGAATTTGTTGGTATGTTTATCTTTAATGCTGTATTTCCAGTTCTTCTTCTTCTTCTTAACCTCTTCTCTTCTTTTTTACTCTCCCTCCAATACCTATCCAAATTTGTTACTTTCTTATACCACTATTTAATACTTTTGAGAAGACATTTTACTTCTATTAGCTTTCTTCAAATAAATTTCTCTCTTAAACTCCTCAATCAATGGTCTTTCTTTCAAACTGCTTCCTCTTTCTGCCTTTCTAAACTCTTAGACAAACTTCTCTATTGTCTTACTTTCTTGCTCCATCTTCTACAATTTTGCTACTTTCACTGATTCATCATCTCTATTTCTGAATTCTTGTTTCAGATTAGTGAGAAATTCTTCCATTATTGAAACTTCAAACTTTTGTTCTTTAGGTCCTCTATTATATTTTCCTTCTAGATATTTGCTGATTCTCTCTATATATATGATAGCATCTACTAAATTTGTTTCTTCACCAAAGCATTTCTCATTTTCATTCTGATATATAACCTATATACTATCAAAAAACCCAAAATCTTGCTTGTATTCCCATTATTCCCATTAAATGTTGGTAGCTTAGTTATGTTGACATTTAACCTAGTGTTGTATCTTGGAGCCACTGCCTCTTCTTCTTCTTCTGTTCCTCTCTTAGCTGTCAACAATATTTATAATGCTACTATCTGTTTCTACTGCTATCTTATCTGAAGTAAAATTTGATCTATATTAATAAAGCCATGATAACTCATGTTGTCATATAAGGGTGAATTGATTGGTATAAATAATAATGAGAGTAGTAGTTATTATAACTTAAAACTAATGTTACAATTAAAGACTCAAAGTTAAGTCAACAAAGAAACCTAAAACCTTATATAGGGTTTATACAAGAGAACTCAATAGAGTTCTTAAGTACAATGTATCTTAATTATATACACTAGACTAATAGTCTATGCTACATGAATCCTAGCCTACTCTAAAAGCTATATATATTATATTATCATTCCAAAACTTTCTGTATCCTTCTGTATGACACATAATTGTGTGAATGTAATTGTGACTGTATTGTGTGACTTGTGACATCATGCTAATCCTAACCCCAAGTTTAAAATATGAAAAAAACTAAGTATTTAGTTAAAAAGAAGGAACTTGTATTGTTTAGTATAAAAGAACTTAGTAAAGTTCCTAATATAGATGTGTCTACTTTATATATTTCTGGTACATGGTTTGTATATACCTATATCTGGCCTGCTCTAAGTTATATAGATAAAAGTTATTATTTTATATAATATATAATATTATTCTTCTGATATGTCACATAATATTGTGACAGTGACAGTGACATTTGTTACAATAACACTTGATATTATATTGTTCTTCCTTTACTAAGTTCAAAATAAAATAAAAATTTTTTAAATAGAAAAAACTTGAATAAAAGAAGAAAAACAAAAAAGAAACAATTCCACCATCTTTGATTCTGATAGTAGTGGTATAGAAGATGATGATGATATATATAAAAATAGGGCAAAGCTAATGCTAGCTTCTTTCTTAGACTTATACTCTAAACTTAACTTAATTTCTATAAGTATTAGTAGGTCTTCTTTAAGTTTTGCCTTGTTATAATTTAAGACTTAGAGTTTAGTCAAGAAAGAAACCTTATATAGTATTAAAGTTGAAAATCATAGACTCTATCTATTTCTTTTCTTTTCTTATTTTAAACTTAGGGTTAGAGGCTAGTGTTATAATTTAATAACCTTAGAGTTGATTAGAGAAAGAAATCTTGTATTAGGGTTAACACAAGAGAACTCAATGGAGTTCCTAGTACAATATATCTACCTTTATATACTAATAGCTGATGGTCCATGCTCTACTACTTTAGCCTACTCTAAGTAACCATATGTTAAGCACATTGTATGATATCATCATTCTAGAATCTTTTACCATGTTCCATGTGACCAGGTGACTTGTTACATTTACTGTAACAGTATTGTGATGTGATATTTTGTGACAGTGATAACCATAGCATCACTCTAAACTCTAACCCTAAATAAAAGAAAAGAACATTGAAAATAAAAATCAAGAGAAAAATAAAAATAGGAAAATAAAATAAAGTCCATTGTCTTTGATTCTGATAGTTAGCATAATATCATATGTAACTATCACATATCAAGTCACACATGTCACACAGAAAGATATAGAAGATTCTAGAGAATAATGTTGTACTATATATCAATAGTATGCAATATACATGTTCTTTAGAGTAGGCTAGGTTTAGTGTAGCATAGACTAATAGTCTATTATATATAAGGTAGATACATTGTACTTTGGAACTCTATTGAGTTCTCTTGTATTAATCCAATACAAGGTTTCTCTTTTAACCTTATTCTTAGTCTTATGTTATAACATTAGAACTCAATTTCCATTTTTGAGACTATCCAGCTCAGGGCCTTCTTGATACTTTTTTCTTACTCTCTTATCATCCTTGACTAAGGGCAATACTATCTAAAGTCAAAATAAAATAGCCAGACCCTAGGTTTGAGAGGTGTACCAGCTAGGCAAGAAAAGTCTAGTAGTTTGTTTTATATTAAAGCCTACTGGCACTTAGCAGACATATTACCTTGTATGAATACAGTACCTGGTCTTTTTTACATAGTAGCTCTATACTACAATGTTCACCCATAATCTGTATATGTAGGAGAATGGCAGGTGCCTCTAAACCTCTGTCTAGAATAGAATAACTTTCTTAGGTCAAAATTGTATACATTTTCATTACAGTAGTAGTTAGTAGTTTAGATAGTCAGTAGATAGTGTGAAGCAAACAAGAAGGATACTGCTAGCACATACCAAGATAACACTAAGTTCAGAGTACAATTCTGAGAGTAAAGCTAGCACCAGTTCTTCTTCTTTACCTTTCTACATATCTTCTTCTCTTATACCATCACTACTTTCATCATTACTATTTTCAATTAACTCTCCATCTCTTTACACCAACATGAGTCAATATAGCTCAAACAATGATAAACAAGACATATTTTGATAGAATAAATAGAGAGAACAAATACTATAATAATATACCTACAACAACAGTGGACAGAGTTTGGTAATTAGATAGTACTAGAAACAGCTGGTGGACATGTAGGTACAGATACAGGTATTGATGGTAGAAGAAACAGAAGAAGAGGTAGCAGCAGTAGTTCTCTGATCTAACACTAGATTAAATGTAGAAGTGGCCAAGCCACAAATATTTGACAGAGAAGCAGACAAGATTTTGGGATTTTTGATGGTATATTTTCTTTTCCTTTTATCTATTTTCTTTAATTTGATTTCTGTCAGAGCAACTGGATGGAAGAGTATAGTACTTAAATTCCCTTATGATTCCCATGAGACTTTTACCTTATAAGACTACTTAAGTAACCTGTTGACCATCTTGGCTAGTAGTTGCCATAACAAAGAGCAAATTCAGTAGGTAGTATCATATGTACAAGAAGAGTCAGCAGATATTTGGAAGGAAAATATTTTGGAGAATTTGGAGGCAAAAGTATTAGAATATACAATGATAAGGGAATTTTTGATAAACTTGAAAAAATAATTTGAAGAGCAAGATAACAGGATAATGAAGGTGACAAAGTTAAAGAAAGTAGAGCAGGAGAGTAGAACAATGAAGAAATTTGTGCAAAAGTTTAGAAGAGATAGTGGATATGAAGAGAGATCTTTGGTAAAAGAGTTCAAGAGAGAAATGAATAGGGTGATTCAGAAGAAGTGCATAGAAACAGAAAGATATCCAAGGAACATCAAGGAGTGGTATGAATATACCACTAATTTAGACAGACACTGAAGAAAGAGTAGAAGGAAAGAAGAGAGGTTAAGAGATAGGAGAGAGATAGGACTTTTAGCACCAAGAACAAGCATACCAGCAAACACTGGTAGAGCACAATGGCAAAAGATGCTATAGCTTCAAGTGTGGCCTAGAAGATAGAAGACTCAATAGCAGATAATAGTAGAGCCTATTCTAATGGAAGAGATAGAGAGAACAAATATACTCATCCCACAACAACAGTGAGCAGAGTTTGTGCTAAGATATGACTTATATGTGATAGAGGTGGACTATGGCAGAAACTATTACAACTGTGAGGAATCCAGACATTTTGCAAGGAACTGTAGGAATAGGAAAATAGTAGAGTGAGAAAGAA
>Ga0157363_1002710_pt1 | contig 15741 bp, 17 predicted proteins | sample AttsexASBM1_FD_111477 | JGI IMG/M metagenome (GOLD analysis project Ga0157363, IMG submission 111477) | Fungus gardens microbial communities from leaf cutter ant in Ribeirão Preto, State of São Paulo, Brazil - Atta sexdens ASBM1 | ecosystem: Host-associated > Fungi > Mycelium > Unclassified ...
AAATATATACATATATACATATATATATATATATATATATATATATATATATATATATATAATAAAAATACAAAGTGTCAAAGGTTTGTGGGTTATCATCGTGTTTTGATCTATTGTTAATACAATTATGACAGTGCGATAACCGGCCAACCCTTTGGCATCTCTGTGGAAAATATAAAAAAAATTTAAAAATTTTAAAAATATAAAAACTATGTTAAATTTTATTTATTAACAGATTATTATTGGAACAATAAAAGTAATTCCAACGGCACAATACTATCCATTACGATTTCACTGCATAGAAATGTTAATAATCATTTCTAAGAAAACAGGAACATTTATACCTATTTTACCATTTCTTCTCGAGGTATCAATTATTTTTTATTCTTAAACATTTGTAATTTTAGAATAATGCAAATATTTTATGTTCAAATTTTTTAGATACTGGATTCTTACGACTTTAATAAAAGGCATAAAACAGTTACAATGAAACCTATACCACTTATTTGCATATTAAGAATGTCAAAATCGCAATTGGTAGAGAATGGTTTTAAGGATAGTATTATTGAAACCGTTTACCGATTTATATTAGAAAATGCAGCAAACGATAGTTATAAGATATATTTTCCGGATGTATACATACCTTGTATAATACAGGTATTTAAAAAAAAAATTAAAACGGAAACTGTTAATTTTTATTAGATTTATCATAAATAAATTGAATTGATATATTTTGTAGTTAAAAGCGTTTCTAAAGAAATGCCATGTAGCAGCTTATTGCAAGAAGATAAAACAACTTCTAAATATGATTGAGGAAAATAGAAAATGTATTGAAGCTGAGCGTATTAAAATAACGATAGATTTGAAGAATACGGCAGAGATCACAAATTGGGAAAATAAAATGAAAACAGATGGCACAGAAATATCCAAATTCTATACTTCTTGGATTGAAATTCATAAATCTCAGATGCTTAAACTTCTTACGAAGAACGAAGAGGTACTCAATATACCGATAAAAACACTGAAGAAGCAGAAACTGGACGAGCAAAATGCAGAGGATAGTGAAGAAGAGAGCGAGTTTGAGCTTCGATTGAAGGGTACGGAATCCGAAGCAGAAACGAAAAAATCATTAAATAAGATAAAAAAGTGTAAGAAAAACAAAAAACAGAAGATATCAAGCAATATCGAGGATGAAAATTTGTCGAAAGAAGATACAGATATTGTACAAGATATAAATATCAATGATTGGGATTAAGAAGAACAAAATAGAATTAATGATCATATAAGATGAATAACATGTATTTTATATTCGGAAATGCATTACAATAAAACCCAATAATAAAAAAGATTAAAATGGATTGAATTTTTTGTTTATTCAATTCGATTAGATTCAACTGAATTTAATTGGATCAAAAATTACATTTCCTATTCAGAATTTTGAATTGAGCAGTATTCATAATGCATAAAAAGAAAAACTGATATTATTTTTAGATTGAAAAGAAATGTGATTTGTGTGCCTATAAATAAATAAAAATACATTCGGATTAAAAAAGATTTATTTTTAAAAAGAATTAATAAGGATTTATTTTATTCGTGAATGCATATTTCTGAAAATCTAAATCTATTTCAATCCATTTTCGTTTACTGGGAAATAAAATAAATCTTTGTCTTATCCTTACTTTGATATATTATAATTACTGAATTAATATTAATCTATATTCTGTAAAAAATTATATGAATACATCAAATATATTAAATAAATTTTTAACATTAATAAATATATGAATTAAAAATTTTAATTTTTAACATTAATAAATATATGTATTAAAAATTTTAATTTTTAACATTAATAAATATATGTATTAAAAATTTTAATTTCAACAACTAAAAAAAAATAAAACATGTTTATATATACGAAAAAAATTACTAATATAAAATAATGTTAATCGCAATGAAAAGTACAAAAAAATATGATTAGTATATAAAATATAAAGTATATTGTCTAAACATTTCAGAAAAAATAAAAGTATAAAATCTATTACCTAAATATTTTAGAGTTGTAGCACTTGATAAAACAAATTATTTTGATAGTAATTTGTAACAAGATTTAAATTGTTTATACAGCGATAGTGCCAGAATTTTTCTATCGATTGTTCTTTTCTTCCCTTTATAAATAATAATAAAATAGTTTCTAATAAGTATTACAAATAAAATGTATTACAAATTTAATAAATATTAATAAATTAATTTAGTTATTTATTTATTTACAATAATAACAATTTGATAATGATGTCGTAATTTTTTATGACGATAACACTAACTAATACTAAGATTGGAAACTATGTGAAGGTTGGAAAAGTCACTTTGAAAAGTAACTTGTTATCATTATACGTTACTTACCCGGAAAAAAAATGTTCAAATATAATTACTATACATATACATAATTATATAAAATTATATTATATATAATATTATATATAATTATATACAAAATTAACATTTTATATAAATAGTAATTAGTAAGTTTTATATAAATATATCTAATAATTAATAACATGTAATGTACATTATATGTCACATAAAGGCCATAACACAAAAAACTTAAGAGGCTCCACACAATAAAAGGAACAGGAAACAGAGAACAAGAACTTCAACTTATCAGAAATCATGTATTGTGAAATATACAGTTTCTAATAGATTGAAATTCTTATTCTCTGTCCCTATCTAGCCCTTAAGCTTAAGCAATAAGAAACATGTTGAATTGGTTACTACTTATGTTATAGCCTTATGGATTCTGCTGTGATCGATCAATTCCCTTATTGTTTACGTTTTGCTGCTTAAGTTTTTTTAAGTGCCATGGTCCAAATGATAAAATATCTTCATATGATATCTAAAAGTAATATTTTGATATTAATTGAAGACAGTTATTGTTTTGGTTTAATCTTCTTTTCTGTTACTTATAAAAATTCTAAAAAATTATATGAAAAATTATATGAAAAATTTTGAGAAAAATATTATAATCCTGATGAAAATTTTTCTCAAAATTTTTCATATAATTTTTCATATAATTTTTTAGAATTTTTATATAAATTTCAAAATTTTTCAGAAGTTCTGTATAATATAATGTAGTTTTATATTGTATATATATATATATTATACAACTTATACAATTTATATACAATTTATATTCGTTTACAATTTATACTTTACATTCAAAATACAAAATTCACATGATTTAAAATTCTTTTTAAATTCTGTTTCTTTTTGCACACTTTCTGTCATTCTTCTATCAATTTCTAATGTTTCTATCGATTTTTTATTGTTCTTCATAAAAGGTATTACGATTTATATGTAGTTTATATAATATGTAGTTAAAAAATCTAAGCGCCACCTGGATGAATATACTCAAAATAAACTACCGCGCAGCCTGATATTTTATATGATGGAAGTTTGCTATCATTTGCTATGCATCGGGACTTTAATTAGGTATCTGTATGATTGTTACAGGGTATGGTCAACGCGATGTTGCAAACGCTTTTTAATTGGTCAGTTTGTATAATTCTTTCTTCTAATTGGTCTATCAAACGCTTCAAAGCATTTGTAGCGAGACTTTGACCACAGCCACAGATACAAACCGTATTCTTTTGTTTTCTAATATTATTGCCCTAAATTTTTAATAAATAGTTCAAACTTAATACAGATGTAATGCAAGTCTGAGTTTAGTACAAATTCATTGTATTCGGCAAAATACAAGTCATGTTTTTTTAGGTTAGGATGATAGAAGTTTGAAGGAACAATTGAAAACAATCTTGAAACAACGACCGATACTTGACATATTTCTGGTACCGTTTGAGATTTGCATTTGTGATATAGTATTAAAGAAAATACAAAAAATGACATCTATTATAAAACTTCACGCTATTTCTGGAGCAATGAACGAATCTCCGCCTTGCTACATATTGCAAGTGGATGAATTGAGAATACTATTAGATTGTGGATGGGATGAAAACTTTGATCAAGATTTCATAAAAGAATTGAAGAGGTGCACTGTTTATGAAAAAAATGGTTATTGTAACAAAAAATATTTTATTTAATTTTCATATATTTATTCCTTTTATTTTTTATGTTTCTAGACATGTACATCAAATAGATGCGGTATTACTTTCATATCCAGACCCATTGCATTTAGGTGCATTACCATATCTGGTAGGTAAATGTGGCTTGAATTGTCCAATATACGCTACCATACCTGTCTATAAAATGGGTCAAATGTTTATGTATGATATATATCAGGTATGTTCTTTTAATACTCAGAAATAAAAAATATATATTAGATCAATACTAATATTTTAGTTATTTATATTGATTTTTCAGTCTCGTCATAATATGGAAGATTTTGATCTATTTACTTTAGACGACGTTGATGCTGCATTTGATAAAATTGTACAGCTAAAATATAATCAAAGTATATCAATGAAAGGTAAAGGTTATGGTGTTACATTAACACCTTTACCAGCAGGACATATGATTGGTGGGACAATTTGGAAGATCGTGAAAGTTGGGGAAGAGGATATAATATATGCTGTAGATTTTAATCATAAAAAGGAACGCCACTTGAATGGTTGTGAATTGGAAAGATTGCAAAGGCCATCATTATTGATAACAGATGCATTCAATGCCACATATCAGCAAGCTAGACGAAGAACAAGGGATGAGAAATTGATGAGTAAATTTCATATTTTTTATTTCTTATTTTTTCTAAAATTGTAAATTAAATAGATAAATGTAGAAGATGTGTTTTTAACAGATATATATATTTTTTATTTGCATTTATGTTATTTAGCTAATATTTTGCAAACATTACGAGGCGGTGGAAATGTACTAGTTAGTGTAGATACAGCTGGTCGCGTATTGGAGTTGGCACATATGTTAGATCAGCTGTGGCGTAATAAGGAATCTGGATTACTTGCCTATTCATTAGCTCTTCTCAACAATGTGAGCTACAATGTTGTAGAATTCGCAAAATCGCAAATTGAATGGATGAGTGATAAATTAATGAGAAGTTTTGAAGGTGCACGTAACAACCCATTTCAATTTAAACATTTGCAACTTTGTCATAGTATGGCTGAATTGAATCAAGTCCCAAGTCCAAAGGTAAATAAAATAATTCTATAATTCTAAAATTTCTATTATTCTTAGATTGTTTGATTTAAAAATTAATTTCAAATTATTATATTTAGGTAGTTCTTGCAAGCACTCCTGATATGGAATGTGGATTTTCCCGAGAATTATTTCTTCAATGGTGCTCTAATCCACAAAACAGTATTATATTAACGAGCAGAACATCTCCTGGTACACTTGCTAGAGACTTAGTAGAGAAAGGAGGTAATCGAAATATTACACTAGAAGTAAAGAGACGAGTGAAACTCGAAGGTATTGAATTGGAAGAATATCAAAAAAGAGAAAAGTTGAAACAGGAACAGCTGAAACAAGAACAGATGTTTGTATAATGTATATTCATCTATCATTAAGTTATAATTTACATGTTACTAATTATACTTGTAACATATGTTTTATTAGGGAAACTGCAGATGTGAGTTCTGAATCTGAAGATGAAATAGAAGTTGGTGGTAGCAGGGGAAAGCATGATTTATTAGTGAAGCAAGAAAGTAAACCTGGCTTTTTTAAACAAAGTAAAAAGCAACATCCCATGTTTCCATTTGTAGAAGAAAAGATTAAAATAGATGAATATGGAGAAATTATAAAGTAAAGATATTTTTATACACCACAAAATCTATTTAAATAAATACAATAAAAATGTCTAATAAGAGTAATTCTACTATTATTACGAAAGTCTATACAATGTGTATATATAAAACATTTTATATATATATATATGTACGTATATGTATATACGTATATATTAAAACAATTATCTGTATCTATGTATTTGTATTTTAACAATAATCTATTGCTTGTTTATTTGTTCATTTTTACGAATAAATATGTACTTAATTGTAAATTGTAATTAAACTTTTATTCTACTTTATTATCTCTTATTATTATAGACCGGAAGATTATAAAATAGCAGAAACTGTACCTGAAGTAGAAGATAATAAGGAGAATGTAGAAATGAAGCAGGATGAATTCAATTATCATCCAGAAGTAGCAGTGGATATTCCGACAAAATGTGTACAAGTTTCACGTATGATGACCGTTAATGCAGCAGTAACATATATAGATTTTGAAGGTAGATCCGACGGAGAATCTCTACAGAAAATTTTGGCGCAATTAAGACCGAGAAGAGTTGTCTTAGTTAGAGGTTCGCCTAAAGACACAGAGATACTAGCGCAGCAAGCGCAAAGTACCGGTGCAAGAGTATTTATTCCAGGCAGAGGAGAGACACTAGATGCCACAACAGAAACACATATTTATCAAGTAATTATCTTTTCTCTTTTTTTTTCAATTATCATTTCTATTAATATTAAATGACATGATTTTAATTTTTTCTTATTTTGTTTTTTAATTTGAATTAATTAGAAAATGTCGATATATCATTATGTGAAATGTATTTTTCATTATAGGTACGTTTGACTGATGCTCTAGTGAGCGGATTGAATTTCTCGAAGGGTAAGGGCGATTCTGAAGTGGCGTGGATAGATGCTATGATAACGGCACGTGATCAAGTTTGTCGAGATGCCATTGCCGATACTGAATCCGAGAATGCAATTGATGAAAGTGACAAAATACTGACTTTGGAACCTTTGCCATTAAATGAGGTGAGATATATAGTTGAGAAAATGTAAAAATTTAATTTACATCATAAATTGTAAAACTTTTACAGGTTCCTGGTCATCAAACAACGTTCATAAATGAATTGAAATTATCTGATTTTAAACAGGTTTTGAACAAAAGTAACATTCCATCAGAATTTAGTGGAGGAGTACTATGGTGTTGTAATAATACTATCGCCGTCAGAAGGGTTTGTTTTGTTTATAATCAGTAAAAATTATTTTATTCATATTGCATATATATACATTTTGCACTTTTATTCAAAAATATATTTGAAAATATATTTATAAAAGTACAATTACTTTAAAAAATATTGTAATTAAATAAGTAATTATTGTGTTTATTTTAGCATGAGGCTGGAAAGGTAATATTGGAAGGTTGCATTTCCGAGGATTATTATAAAGTGCGAGAGTTATTATATGAACAGTATGCAATTGTATAAAGTATACACATACTTGTAAAAAAATTGTATTTATAATAATTATAAGAATAATAATTATAAGAATTTTCTTATTGATTTTTCCTTACATTTTCCCGCTTTTTTGCACTTCGTAAGAAAAATTTAGAACAATTTTTATAATTGGCGCTTTTCCGGAAAAGTTCTTAGGACTCTAAAAATTCACTATCCAACAGCCAATCAGAACAATGAATTTACGCGCACAATTCACTATGATGCACACAGTGATGATAATGCATGTAATGCATGTGCATGTTACATTTTTTAACGTTGTGTACTACAATTTAAGCAAATCATTAAAAGATTATACAAAAAAAATTTATCTGAAATATCGTAATAATCTCGATTCATATTGAAAACGTGATTACGTCTCAAAGAGAGAAATCAAAAAAGTTGATCTCGAATAACGAGTAATTTATGGTTATGAGACGCTCACTAGCGAGGAATAATAATTTCAGCTAAAATAATGAGATACAAACAGAGAGAGTAAGAAATACTTATAATTGTGTGCATGTAATAATAGTTACAAATATATGAGGTTAGGTGACATATATCTGTTTATTTTTTTCTTTTAGAATGATCTTTGGATATGATTTCAGAATGATTATGAAATGCAGTACGTAAAAAATTTACCTTAGTCTTGAGAAACAACGTTATATAAGATTAAGAATATAACCATCGACAATATGAGAAAATATTACCAAGCTGCTTTAGCTGTTACAGCAGTAGTAAGCCTCATATCTCTGCTCATCTATAGACATGAATATAACAAGTTGAGGTATGTCTTAGAAGTTTTTAATTATTTCGGGAAACCTGGGCCAAGAACAGCAGATGCAGGTTGTACAAACTTTAATACAACTTTCACCATATTCAATACAAAATTCGATGAACCGATTCCTTCTTGGCAACGCTTAGAGGATGATTTGTATATATATTCTGCATACAGCATCAATGACAAGGAAATACGGGTAGTTGGACTTGGGACCATAAACAGTGTCTCAAATATGCAATGCCTTGTCTTCTTTGAAAATGAGAGTAAACCTATACTGGGGAGTTTTAGATTTATTCCCATTGGCAATGCAATTACTTTAAGTTTAGGAGAAAATTCAAGATATGGAGGATATCATTTTGTTTGTACATACATTAGTGATGAAACCCCCACTGGAATAACATTTGTTACAAAGTCTAACAAATATCTTAATTATGCACCTATTTTTCCCATAAAAATACAGCCACGGAGCTTAAGCCACAGTAGGATAGGAGTGTGTTTGACACAATCATCAATGAAACCAACAAAATCAATAGATATGATAGGTTTCATCAGCTTCCATGCATTGATCGGTATGGATAATTTCATCATATATGATTCTGGAATTTCAAATGAATTTAATAGTAGACTAAAAGAAATGGCAAACGATCCAACTTCTTTTTGGAAATTTACATATACCGTTATACCATGGAACTTCCCTTTCATGGAGATTGATCAAAATATCATAAGAGAAATCATTGAGACAGATTGTTTATATCGTACATACAACAAAGTTGCTTATGTTATTGCTCTCTCATGGAACGAGTATGTAAACTTAAAGTACCATCATGCAATGATCGATTTGTTGGCAGATTTCAAACAAACTAAATTAATAGCCGATCGCTACAAGCTCAAAACTATGACTTTTTGTACGCAGCAAGTTGACAATAAACAATATGCCAATTCTACACTGACAGTATTGAAGAAAACTAAAACTGATATAAACGCTCTGAAAAATCGTTCTATTTACATACACAAGCCATACGTATCATTACAGAATTCTCATGTGTATGTAAAAGAGATAGGAAATGATTTGGTTGCTGTGAATCAATACACGTATTGTGATAATTATAAAGAGAATCAAGAAGTAGAAGATGTCACAATTTTGAGATTTGCCCAAGATATACAAAACTCGTCAATCCTTAGAAAATATCTTGGACTTTACAAGCTGCTTGATGCGGATATAAAGTGATATGGAATTTTATGTGACTAATATTAAATTAATATTTGCACAAGCTTGGATAGTGCTCCACTTGCATACTATTTCATTCATACATATATAGATATTTCATAATTATATGCCGTCTTTCATATTAGGTGCCTTAATCATAGTTATACAACTAGTCATAACATTATCAGCTATTTTAATATTTTGTACACATTTCAAGTTTTAAACTTAAGCTGTAATAAAGCATTCTTACTTGTTACTTCCAACTGTTCCACATCTTTGTATTTTTTATGTTGTAACATAATTATAGCAGCCCAGACAACAAAAATCCAAAATACAAGATGTCTTATGTAACATTTTTGCAAGAATTGTCTAAAAGACGTTGTCTCCATCTTGAACTTTGCGTTATATGGGAGCGAATGTATCGACAACATACATTAAAACAATTCTATTAGATATAAACATTTTAATTAATGCTTATTGGAAATTAAATTAAAAACTTAGCTAATCTAGTTTTTAGACTTTTATAGTAATTTTAAATATTTGTTGAATTTAAAATTAATATATGCAATCATAGGAACTAGGTGATATACGATAAAAGAAAAGAGAACATATAAAAAAAAGGTTCTATATTCCTAATAAAAATACATAGAAATTTTATTTTTAAGCGATTTAACATATATTTGGTATCTAATCGTTACATCAATCTAAGAATTTAAAAAAAGTTTATTTCAGTCGTTGCATTATAGCCGAATTTTGTAAACCAGCTTCTTCAATAGTTTTATCTTCCGCAAGTTCCTTTGTTGGATATACGGTTAATAAACTGAAATCCCTTAAAGCATACTGAGGTCTCATACTGGTATTATACGTTAAGAAAAACTCTTTTCTTTCAATCTTTCGACTAACTTAGAAAAGATGTAAGCACAATTAAAAACATTTTAAAATTAAAGGATACGTTATTACATATCGCCTAAGATCAGCGACTGTATGCGATAGGTTGAATTGAGCCTTTACAATACTGCCGTCTGCAAGACGGATTTGTAATGTTGTAGTTGGCTTTGAAGCATCTAGATCCAGTTCTTTTTTCGCTTGCGCTTCATTGGCTGCTTGATCAGCAGGATCTGTTGGAACCGTCATGCCCACAGTAGCTGGTGATGGACTAAAATATTTGTTATTTACAGAAATAGAATTTAAGAAATACAGAAATCAAATTTGAGATCAATTACAGGATCTGATTCCTAATAATAATAAGATAAATCTTTAGCCATACCTTCCTAACATGTGCCCCTTTCCAGAGAAGGCTTTCACTTTGGTTTTCGGTGGAACATAAGTCTCATGACGATGATCCTCCATATCGAGTCGAACTTCTGCACCTTGTACCTGCTGACGAATCTCTGCTGGGATCTCACCTCGTTTAATGGCATCTAGAAAGCCTCTGTTTTCAGCTTCCTCGTACGATCGTATCTCACTATCATTTATTGTAAATCCATCTTTCCACAGTTTTAATATAATAAGACCGCTTGAAGATTGTTGATCTACGTTTGCTCCCATTACCACTATTATTACATACAAATTGTAATAAACATTTGTTTACCAATTTTGCGTCAATCTTTTGCAAAATAAACACTTGAAAATACCTTCGCTATCCGAGCTAGTTTGACCTAATTTATATCCCGTGCCTATGAACGTATTCGGCCTTTGTTGACCTCCTAGTTTTGGAGGATCTGCAGCGATAGATTGCTCTTGACATGATTTGAATATGTCGCTGACAATATCTTTCTTCTTCTTTCCTGGTCCTAGAACTTGCTGTCCACTGTGTTCAGAACCGCCTGCATAAAATGCCTGACCCTCTTCCTCTTCAGAACTGCTGTCACTACTCTGAAGATCGTTCAATGTTCCAAATCTGGGCTTGGATTTGGTACCCTTCGACTCCGTCGAGTCAGATTTCGTTTGCTTATCCGACATTGCGCCCTTATTATCTTCTGATCCTTCCGCTTGCTGCGTTATATCGATAGTCTCGGACACTAGTTCAGCTGGCTCATCATTTTCATAGAAACTCGTCAAGGCAACCTACAAAGAAACTACATGCCAATGCGTGTGATAAGATTGTCGAAGAAAATTTCGACAATCTCATTACACGAAGAAACCTTACAGTGGTACGACGGGTCAAGCTTCGACAAACTTGTAATCTTATATTCCGCCGATAATGGTTACCGTCGTCACGAACTTATCGTGAGTTTATAGGAGCTACGTGAGAGCTACACGAAAGCGAATGCGTCAGGGTACGACACGAGTGTAAACGTCAGGGAACGACAACGGCCGAGCCGCCGGGCAAACGATAAGAGCATTATAACGGATGCGACAACAGGTTATAAAACTGGTGCCGAGATTATTGCGGAGCGCGTCGCGTACGAACGAGAGAAAAGCCTCGGTCCCCGATGCGTTTCGTAAAATGTGCTGTCTCACCTCGAGCTGCCAAGCGGATGACTCAAGGTAAAATAGCGCTCTCTCGGCGTCAACACCAGTTACATCCGCGAATTGCGAGACCAACTCGTCGCGGCTCGCCATTCTCTGCAAATGTTAAAAAACTCACGATGTCTATTCACCGCTTTCTCTCTTTCTCTCTCTCTCTCTTTTTCTTTTCGCTCCTTGCGATCCCGATCGCGACGAATCCACCCTACGTGGCCGATTCTATATAAGCTAACGCACCTTTCACTCTATACTCTACGTCAATTTTCTCGATCTATCCGCCTGTCATTAGTGTCCATTCCCATTTCCCCCTCATAATTAGTTCCGCGCGGAATTGAACCGGATGTGAGTAGGTAGAGGAAGTCCGTTCAAACGACGTTTCCGCATGAAGCGCGCTCCCGCCCGCATTTTGGAAACTGGTTTGTATCCATGGGTGGCGACTCCAGTATAGTTGGTATGGAGTACTCCATACACTGAATGATTCTATGTATGGAATTCCATACATTGAATTTCATATCTGTATGATATTTAGTCGGGGAGAAATTTAGAAATTAGAAATTGTAATTTAGAAATTACAAACATACGAAAAATGCCACTGCATTGCTTGAAAGATGTAATGCAATTTTTACGTGACAATCTCGAGATCAGAGATCTTGTATCAGAATATGTAAAATTTATTCGTTCTTTTAACGATTCCTTCAACTTGTTCGAACGAAAGATCATTTTCTTATAATATTTAAGACATTTAAAAAGTTATCTTCGATCAACAATGAAATAAAAATGTAAATCGTATTGCACATTTATCATTGTACATTTATCGAAAAATAGCCGATAATTAAATATAGAAGAGCTCATTAACAATTTTATTTAAAAAAAATAAAATTAGAGCGGCTATTTTTGCCATGTAGAAAAGATATGTATAAGAAAATATATTTATCTCTTCCATCTTTCTCTTCTCTTCCTCAATCTCCTCGGGAGCTCTATACACTGAAAAATTTTACTTCGCCACCCCTGTTTGTATCAATGCGATCAGTATATGAATGATTGAATAAATTCAAGGTTGGGAAGTAACGCATTATTTAATTGTAACGTCATTATCATTTACTTTTATTTTTTTTCAGTAATAAATGGGTATAAATAATTAACATTACTTTTTTTAATTGGTAACGTTAATATGATAACGCTTACTTTTTTTAAGTAAACAAATTATATGTATTGTTTAGCTGCATACTAGATACTATTCTCTCGAGCGGAAACGTAAAAAGTGGCAATTTTTATATATGTATGTACATACATACCCTGATAGCAAAGCCTGTGGAGACAGATTTTGAACAAAGCCCATTACCAATTTTTGATTGCAGAAAGGCACCAATTGTATACAGAATTTGTATTATCTGACATTGTCAGCAAATTGCTGTCAGAAATATAACAAAACCTGCTAGACAAGCTATTCCATACAGCATGTTTAAATATAATTTCCATTGCAGAAACATAACATAATTTCAATTTCAATTGACATATATCGATATGTATTTGACACGAAATGATAAAAGCAAATTTAATTTCAATTTGCTTACGTATATCTGATATGCACCTGAAAGGTAACAAATTAGTGTCGCTGTTATATGTGTAAGAGAATATCAGTTTGATATCAGTTATGCATTTGACACTATATATTTCGATTTCATTGAATAACTTCTAGTACACGAGCTGGATATTTTTATATCTACATTATAATTAATAATATCACATCAAAAATATCCTAATAAACGATACATTTACAACAGTATAAAAGGTATAAAGTATATATATATATATATAAAATATACGTAAAACATATATATAGTAATAATAAAATGAGTTTTAGCAACTTTTTAAAAGAAATTTGAGGTTATATTAATTATATACGTATTCTTTTTTCATAACAATTAGATAATAGAGTCAGGTAATAGAAAATATTCATCATATTCGAAAAGTCATTGTAGATATTTTGCTGTTGAAACTCAGGATGATTTGGACAGGATTTATCAGTATTGCGAAGGTATGAGTTATTTTAAAAAAAAAGTAACTTTCCAACTCTGTAAACTCATTTCAGGATGTCTTATTTTATTCGATCATCTCAAATATCTCTTGAACAGTGCATTTTAAGAAAAAATGTTTCAAAAGTTTTAAGGAGTACATAAGATGAAACCTCATTGGTTTGACCTTGAATGACATTGTCAGAGCAAGGTCATTTTGAATTTTTTAAACGGAACTCTCCATTTTGTATTACACATTCCCGAGCTTACCTCGAGAGCTTTCCAAAACACTATAATTAAATTCATTTTCATTAAGTATATTCATTAAGTATTTTTTATAAGGGTTGCAAGTTACAGCACTGCCGGCATTAGCATTATCCAAGGTGTCCGATCGACGGCTAAAATCTCTTGAAGGTTATTCAAGAATTTAAGAAGTTTTAATCGTCGATCGGGCACCTAATGCTAATGCCTGCGATGCTGTAATTTGCAAGCCTTCCGTGATGTGGATCGCATCGCTCAGCAATGTCACGGCAATGTTCGGACGTTCTCTCGGCCGTATTTTACGATTTGTTCGGTTCCGTTTTGCTATTCTGTGTCTAATAAATATCTTGTCTTCTACTTGCTTATTTCGGTAGTGCGTATTCGCGACGTGAGCGAATTCCGCGAAACGGTCACACGGGCGCAACAATATTATAGGACAGAGCTTTCCAAATCACGTGATCGTGTCTCCACCAAGATTTTCAACGGTAAGTAGGCCCCTCTCAATTTTACCCCCTCCAACGCTTTCAATCTTCCCGCCACACGCGTTTAGAGCCGTCGCAAGCAAGTATGCAAGTATACAAATATAACTCTTAGAATTAATAGAGATCCCAAACGAAAATAAAATAAGTCATAAATAAATAAATGGCTTCTTTTGCTTTTGTCTCTTTTTCGGTATATCCGTATCTATCTTTCAATGAAATCGCGCCTAACTGCTATACGAAATGATACGCCGTGTCACCGCGCCAGTACACAGCCACGAATAGAGGAAAAGCATTGGACCCATGGGGAGGGAGGGACAAGCACGAGCGAGAAGAGAGGGAATTAAGAGCCCGCGGTGTCCGATTTGGAAAGCTCTGTTATAGGGATTGTGCTCCGTACAATCAAAGGAACAGAAAGAACATGCAGAGAACAGAAAATAAGAATTTCAACCTATTAAAAATCATCAGAGTTAGGAAGTAACTAACTTTACTACTAACAGAGTTAGTAGTAAAAACATAATTTAAAACATTAAAAGTTGAAAAAAAAAGTTAAAAAGTTAATAACTTTTAACTTAACTTAGTTAATTTTAAATGCATTAAATTTTAACTTAACTAAGTTATTTTTAAACATTAAACTTTTTAACTTTTATTTAAGTTAAAAAATTTTTTTATCTCTTTTAAATATTTTAGAAAAATAATAAGATATAATAAGACTAAGGACATATATTCGTAATCTGTTCATATTTTAAGATCATCTTAAGTAATTTCTTAAGATGCTAATACAGCCCTCTGATTGGTTATGCCTTATGCCATAAGTTTTAGTCCGGATCTATAATTGGTGTTTTAAGCCTTAAGTTATAAAAAATTGACCAATTACAGTCAAATATTCTTCTTGCATTCGATTGTAATTGGTCAATTTCTCAATGGCTTAAGAAATACTTATTAAAAAATAATCACTGCTCTTGTATCTTCTCTATGTGTTGGCTGTTTTTTTAAAGTTATATAATTTATATAGTTATATCGTTATGTGTTATATATTTACATCACATATGAATAAAAAAATTAAAAATTTAATTTACTTAATAATCTATATTGTAGTTATTTAATCTCATTTTAAGAAAAATTAAGACATTTTGATTTAAAAAATAATTTTTTTCAAAATTAATTTTTTTTTAACTTAAGTTAATTCAATATTGACTTAACTTACGTTAAGTTAATTTTTTATTCCTTCAACTTTTAACTTAACTTTATTAATTTTGTAAAGCCATTAACTTTAACTTTATTCAATT
>Ga0157363_1002711_pt1 | contig 15734 bp, 13 predicted proteins | sample AttsexASBM1_FD_111477 | JGI IMG/M metagenome (GOLD analysis project Ga0157363, IMG submission 111477) | Fungus gardens microbial communities from leaf cutter ant in Ribeirão Preto, State of São Paulo, Brazil - Atta sexdens ASBM1 | ecosystem: Host-associated > Fungi > Mycelium > Unclassified ...
GCCGCGCAGGTTGGCCTGCATGCTGTCCAGCGAGGCCAGCAGGCTGGTTGTGTCGTTGCGGCGAAGGGCGACGGGGGTGGTCAGGTCACCTGCGGCAATGCTGGCAGCCAGCGTCTGCGCCTGAGCGGGCTCACCGCCGAGCTGACGCATCAGCAGCCGGGTAATGAAAACACCGGTGCCTGCCGCAACAAGCACGGATGCGACAGCGAGCAACATCAGGATGAGTGAGGCATGTGCGATAGCGGCACTGTTTTGTTCTCCGGATGTGACGCTGACCTTCTTCTGTATTTTTACCAGGTCAGTAAGGGCACTGAGCATCCTGTCCTGTACCGGATTGACCTCTTTTGCAAGATAGGCAATAAAGGCCTTGTCCTGATTGGCGAGTCCGAGCTGTCTGGCATTTTCAAAAACGGTAAAAAAAGCGTTCTGAGCGTCGTTCAGTCTTTTCAGCGCTTCCTGACCCGCTGGCGTTGAGTCTGCTTCCATGATCTGATGCATTTCTGCAAGGCTGGTCAGAAAGTCGGCTTTACTCTTCTGCATGAGTACATCAGCAGGTTTCATGTCTTCAGGAGTGCTGAGCAGGCCGAGTGTCCTCACCGAGATGGCCATGTCTTTCAGTTCACTGAGCATGAGGGTGGCAAGCTGGCTTTTTTTCATTTTGTAACGAACAACATCGTCCAGGCTTTCACGCGCTTTAATCAGGGCATGAAGCGCAGTGCCAGTACATATGGCAGACAGGAGGATAAGAAGGCCGAAACCGGCGGCAAGGCGGGTGGAAATTTTCATGCGCTCTCTCTGTTAAGTTTTTATTTTGCTGTGTTTTTAGTTACTAACCACAATTTACTATCGGCACACCGCTCCGCTTGCTCCACACTTGTTTTGTTAAATTAATATTTCACTTTCCATCCGCAGCCGTCCGACACAGGACTGAGCGAACGTCGCTGGGTGGCGTGCTGTAACGGATCACGGCTTCGCCTGACGCTGTGCTCTTTAACCCTTCTTCGTCCGTTTTCCGGGGACTGAACCCTCTCTGTACGTTAATGCCTGTGCCACATTTGGCGCGTCGAAAATGTTGGCGCACTGTAGGCTGAGCGCTGTCCTGCTCCCCCGCCAGCGTCTGACAGGCCGTCTGGCCGGACACCGGAAGGTTAAGCGTGCGTCCGAAGCAGGCGGCAGCCTGACTGGAGTTCATGGAAAGACGAGAGTAGGGCGCAGTGCATAAATCCGGCAGAAGCGGCTGGCAATGCTATCAGCAGGCGCGTCGCCTGATTAACATCTTTACTGACGCTCAGCAGACCGCAAACTTTCGCCACATATGTCAGCGCAAAACGCGGCAGTGTGGGGTAGTCACCGTTATGAGGGAGTGATGATGCGTATTCGCGGAGCATTGATCCGTGTGATTGGCTGATGCAAACGCGATCGTTTATGAATCTGACCCGGAAGGTGGGTTTACAGAGTAAAAGCCGGTTTAAAACGACGCAACCCAGGCCGCTTTACGTCCGATAGTCGAGTTTCATTATCATTAAACCTGCTCTGCTAACGGGCGCAGAGCAGGTGATCAATCATCACACAGTCAATGATCTTATTGTATTGATCAGCAAAATAAGAGGCGACAATAGCATCCTGATTTCAGGCGTTAAACTTTATCAGAAAACGTGCCTGATGATAGTTAAAACACCTGCAAACAGAGCACATATTCCGGTCAGGATGACAAACCAGTTAATGAATCCACCGCGAAGATGACGCAATGCCGGGATTCGGTAAAATGCATATTGAGGCAGAAAGAAAACAATGAATACGCTGACGGGGACCATAAAATACTTGATGATGTTAATAACATCCAGATTAGCTATGGTGGGTATGATGGTAATAAAAAAGACGACCACGACAGATACAAGGCGCATTCCCGTTCCGTTTGAAAAGGCGTCGTTGCATCCGAAATTATTAAGCGCCATTCCAATCAGGCTTTCACGCGTGGCAATAAACGTACCCAGGAAGGCTTTCATCGCCGCAAAAAATATAATTATCTGAGAACAGATGGCAAGCCAGGGAGCGTCAAACTTTCTTGCCAGTATTGACAGCGATGTCAGATTCTCAAGGCGCGCTTCCTTAATGTCTGACGGCGTTAAGGAAAAGATACACCCGAGCGAGAAAAAGACGACTGTTGATATGATGACTATCAGTGAAAGAACGAGGATCTGATTTATTTTTTCGAAAGCCTGTTCACCGTGGGTCTGTTTATAATGAGCAACCAGGCTGGAAACGATGGGCGTGAAGCTGAAAGCAAAAATTAATACCGGAAGGTTATTGAAGAGGGATTTTGCAATCTCCGGTATTGACGTTGTATTCGCCTCCGCGGTAAGGAAAGAAGTATTCCAGTGTGGAACTGACATAATGCCAAAAAAAATCAAAGACAGGATGAATGGGAAAACGATTACCCCGACAACTTTTAATATCGTCTCTGTTTTTCCTAAAGAAATAAGCGACATCAGAAAGATTATTCCGAAAACGGTAGCGCCCCTGTTTAAGGGAGGAAACCCCATCTGCGTTTTGAAAAAATCCAAAAATGTATTGCTCATTGTTATGGCATAAACGGCCAAGGATGGGACCATAATGAAAAAGTACGCCACGGTAAGAAATTTTACCGCTTTCCCTCCCAGTAATTCGTTGGTTGTGTCGATAAGATTGCTTTTTGACGTTCTCGTCACCGTTCCTGCCGAGATATACAGTGAAAGCACGCGGTACGTAAAATAAGTAACCGGAAATGCCAGAGCAATAAGTATCATCATTGACCATAAGCCGGCGCTGCCCAGACTCACAGGCCAGAAAAGCGATCCGCTTCCGACGGCACATCCATAAATGGCTAAAATCCACATTATATCTGTTTTAACGGTGTTCCCGGTTATTTTTGGCGTAAGGGTACTGGAAGACATGGTAATCTCCATTTCACGAGGGGATGTTATGTTTATTTAAATTATTTTATTCAATGCGGAATCAAGATCGTTAATAAGTAACTGACAGTCTTCCAGGCCTACAGACAGCCTGATAATAGAGGCGGTGCTGTCGTGATAACGCCGGGAAGACAGACTTTCAGGCGAGTAATAGGCAATCAGGCTTTTAGTGCCACCATAGCTGGCTCCAATTCTGAACTGGGTCAGGCTGTCAAAGAAGCGTTCGAGGCGACTTTCATCTTTTAACGTTAAAGAAAAAACAGTTCCATATCCATCAAAGTATTTCTTATAGAGACGATTGTCTTCGGAAGATGCCAGTCCGGGATGAAACACAGCGGCCACGGCAGGATGCTTCTCAAGCCAGTGAGAAATAATCTCAGCCGAAGAGGACTGTTTCTCCTGACGTAATGAATACGTTTCAAGCCCTCTTATCGCCAGGAAACAGTCGTCGGGGCTGACATACATGCCCATAATATCCTGCAACTTTCTGAGACGGGCATGGTGTTCATTATCAACAGTGCTGATGCTGCCCAGCAGAATGTCAGAATGGCCATTCATCATTTTCGACACCGCCTCGACGACATAATCCACGCCAAATCTGAATGGTCTGGACAGCAGCGGACCTCCCCACGAATTATCGACAACCGTGAGAATATTATGTCGACGCGCTAGCATGGCAATTTGTTCAATATCCTGTATTTCCATTGTCAGTGAACAGGGTGACTCAATTAAGATCAGCCGGGTGTTGTCACATAGTGCATTCTGTATAAAAGCAGTATCTCGCGGTGGGCAAAATGTAACTTCAACGTTTAGCTGTGCTAAATAATCTGTTAGAAAGTCACGTAACGGCCCGTAGCAGGAATCAGGCGCAATAATATGGTCTCCGCCCTTCAATGTTGACATCAATACCAGCACCAGGGCGGCCTGGCCTGAAGGAAGTACAACGGTATTTCGGCTGCCTTCCAGGCTGGAAATTAATTTTTCCAGTTCGCGGTGGGTGGGTGAGCCCGTAATGCCGTAACTGAATCCATCCGGCTGCCTTTTCTTTCTTTCTTCGAAACTTTGAAAATCCTCGAAGACAATTGTTGAACCTCTGTAAACCGGCGTCGCCAGAGATTTAAATGAATGTTTATCATTGTTCTTTTTCACGGCTTTTCCCCTTGTGTTTATACGCTGCCCCCACTATTGCGCTTAAAAAAGCGTAATTCTATACTGAACACTAATGACTTTATAAGTACAGGTAATGGGCTGTGTACAGAGAAATTGAAACCTTCAGAGCAGTTATGCTTACAGGAAGCGCAACGAAAGCGGCTGAAATGATTGGCGTTTCTCAGTCTGCCGTCAGCCAGAAATTAAAAATTTTTGAAAACGAATGCGGGCTTGTGTTGTTCAGGCGAGAAAGGGGCAGGTTAGAAGCCACGGAAAATGCTCACCTGCTTATGAAAGAGGTTGAAAAACATTTTCGCGGTATAGAACTGATTGAACACAAAGTGAAATCTCTCAAAAATCGTATTGATACAACCATCCATCTTGCGGCTCACCCGGTGTTCGGGCAAAAAGTGATTCCGAAAGTGATTGCTGACTTTGTCAAAGCCTCTGTGACGAAAGTCAAATTTTCTATTAACAGTTCTCGAGATATTTATGAAACCGTAGATTCGGGAGAACTGGATTTTGGTCTGGTAGCAAACGAAATATATGGCAACAGCTGCGTTTTTTACAGTTTCTGCACGGTACAAGGTGTATTCATTACGCCAAAAAACATGCTCAGCGCCTCAGTAAAATCGGTCAGCCTTACAGAGATAGCCGATCAAAACTTTATCGCCCTTAACTCTGAGGATACGACGAGAATAGCGCTGGAAAAAGAGTGTCGGTTAAAGAAATTAAGCTTAAACATGCTCGTTGAAACGCCATATTGTCATACGGTGTTAGAAATGGTGACGTCTGGGGCCGGTGTGGGTATTGTGCATCCTCTGACCCTGGCGGGGATTAACGCTGAAGCAGTAGATGTATTTACGCTTCGTGAAAATATTACTTTCGGAAGCAATTTGATTTTCAGAAAAGACAAGGTGTTGAAATCCAGCGCAAAAGAATTGATAAAAAATCTCAGAATTCAGACGGCAAGAGAATTAAGAGAAGTGTCAAAGGTCCATCATGTCGATATCAAGGTAAAGCAATTCAATATTTGACTGTTTAATCTTGCCATTCTGCGTTTTTAACTTTCAGATGGCCGTCTGATTTACCCCAACTCCGCCTGTCAGCTCAGTAGACATGTGACCTGCGTTTTTACTTAAGTTGTCACAGTAAAAATACCTGATGGATGGCTGGCTGAATGCAAACAGGCACCCATCTCAAAGCGGGTCAGTATTAAAAAAACACGCCTGTTTCCTTGCCTCTCTGTGCCTCGGATTGGTGAGACAGGAGCTTTACCATTCCCCGCTTCGGGCGTGTAAACAAACCGGTTATTTACCATGGTGATCTGAGATAGGCTGAGAAATCAGGCCTCACGATTAAGGTGCCGTGCAGAGCCTGGACGCCTTTTCCTGCAACTGTTTCCCCGCGTTACAGAGGCAATATTTCATTACTCTCTTTAACAACCGATATCATCAAACTGTCACAGAAGAATTTTTGAATACCTGAGGCGCGTCTTAACACCGCGCCCGCTTTTGTGAACATGTTTCTCATTTCGCTGAGTGCTGTCCAGGCAAACATCGATTAACTTACTTAAGCTGAGAGGATTCATCATGTCTCTGTCTGTCATTAAAAATGCAGTTAAAACCACAGCGTTGGCCACTGTCGTACTGGCTGGCCTGCAGGTGTCTTCGTTTGCAAAGGATCTGCCTTCTCAAATGACTTTCGGTGCAGTGGCAACCGGCAATGTTTCTGCTAAAAAGCCTGATGTTTCTGTTAATGAACGTGCAGTTAAACTGGCCGCGTGGCATCACCATCTGGAGATTAACCAGGCCTGTGATGATCCTTCGCTGGGTGTGGGTCCGAGTTGCCCGAACGATGGCAACGCATAACGAGTAAAATCGACAGACACCGTTCACAGGTGCGGTGTCTGTGTTTCCTGAACTGACCGGCTACGGGCCAGTCAGCTTTCTGCCCGCAGGGTATCTGAGCTTTTATCCTGCGCCTGAACGTCTTCCGGCCCAATAACAGGACAGCAGACCGCCATACGGGGCAGACAGGGTAAGCGCGTTCACCCTGGTGATGGCAGGAACCGCCTCAACGCGTTTCTCAGCCTGTGAGGAAAAAACGCCAAATGTTCCGGCTGTGGGAAAAGACCAGAACCGGTAAATGTAACGCTATTTAGCAGCGCTGGCCGACAGGATTGAAGTCACCTGCCGCAACCAGAGTGGTGCGACCGTCAGCGACATGAGTGCGTCATTGATCATGACCTACTGGCAAGCCAAAACAGCACGTATCGACGTGACAAAGGCACTTTACCGCTCGGTGGCAGAGCTGGATAACCAGCCGCTGATTGATACGTTTAGCAAGCGGGTAAACAGCGCGACAACAGCGATGCTTACGAGCGCCAGCAACATGACGTTTCCTGACGTCAGTAGCGTCAACCTGACGCTTATCACCGTCATATTTGGCACCGTGCGTAATGTGTTTGAGCAGGACCTTACGCCGTCAAACGCGGACAGGGTGATCCGACAGCTCATCACCATGTGCAATGCCTGTCTGGATACCTTCAGGACGGGGTAACGTTCCTTCTGCGGTAAGTTCCGTTGGCCGGGCGGGGGCTGCGGTAAGCGACTTTCGGCGTGCATCCCGGGCACATTGCTTTTCTGCTGCGGAAAACCAGCTTACCAGCAAAAAAGTGTAAGGTGTCGTGCGCAGAATGGCTGCGTATCGCTGACGTTTATCCTCTGTACGCACGGCGCATTTATTAAACGTCCTGGCTGGCATCAGATACACCTGAGCCCCGCCGTGTGCGACTTGCGCATGCTGTAAACGTACGGCGAAGGTAAGGCCGCGCAAAACATGCCGAACCGCTGCTAACAGGTTGCGTATGGCCAACCAGGCGGAGAACAGGAGTAAGGAGCTGACGCTGATGGTCGGTGACGTCGCTCCGTCATTTGTCCAGGCGCAGGCAGAAAAGATTGGGGGATTTAGCCCGCAAATTTCATATATGCACACCTGATCAGGTAAGGTTCGACTGAATAATATGCCCAGACTGACGACAGGACATTCAGGTCATGCTGACTGTCACCTGAATAGGCTTTTAACAGTTTATCTTTCTTGTCTTTGGACAGTATCACCTCTTCAAGCGTGTCTTTCATCGCTTTCCGGACATCGTCAGGCGCAGCTTTAAAAATCTGGCTTGAAAAAACGGTATCAGACAGCGCTTTCATTTTTTCAGGGTGTCCAAACGCGTCAAAGATGACGGCATCAGAGGCGGCCTGAATTAACGGAATGGACGTGATGTGGCAGTATTCCTGTACTGTTTTAAGGTCTGGCGTCTGAGCCGCGAGAGCATTGCCTGTCATCAATAAGAAAAAATAAATTAATCGTTTCATAACTACCCTAGTGTAAAACCCCTGTTACAGAAACGCGGTCTGCCATAAAGTGAGAACACGACGTCATCGGGATAAAGTGAAAGGGGAAAGGTGCAATCTTTGCCCGTCGGGTATTAAACGCTGAAATATGAAGTATTCAACGCCTCTGCTCAGCGCTAAAAGCCAATCCCTGGTCGCGATCACAAGACGAATATTAAGTGTAATGCTTTTCGCTTTCGTCCTTATGCGGGTTGACGTCAGACGCGTATTCATGCTTTAAAACCACAGAAAAAAGGGGCCCGGACGTGAGCCCCAAATGACTGCATTAACTTGCTATCGATTATAGAGTGTTACTCACCGGTTAGCCGGTTCGCTTAATGATAATCGGCAAAGTAAATGTAAATTGCAAGTTTATGATTATGTTGAAATATAATTTATATATTAGTCCGAATATCTCAAGTAATAGTATATTTCGCTGATGATTTGCGTTGTCAAACCATAATGGACCAGTTCTTTATAGAATGTATAAAGCGCCGGGTGACAGACAAATCATAATGCGAAATGGTATCCGCCAGGACCTGGACTCTGATGTAATCCAGGCCTGCGTCAACATAGTTAATCAACGTGCTGTTCGCATCCTCAATAACGCGCTTAATACAGCTGTTTTACTGCCTGCAATATATTGCTGTGCATTCTGATTTGCCTTCGGTGAGCCGATTGCCCTGAAATGGCGGATATACCGCCGGGGCTGGCCGGCGGTTATCCTGTGTGTCAGAACTGCGTCCAGTTATTCTCGCTACTCTGGTATGTTCCCGCCAGCGGCGTTAATGTTACTGGTTGCGCGGCAGATCTGCCCGGATGTGGCTTGATATCGGGCTTTCTGAAGTTCCCGTCTGCACCAGGCGTAAACGCGGCGACCAGGCCGTTAAGCGCTTCTGCCTGTTCGGTCAGAGAGCGGGCAGCGGACGACGCTTCTTCAACCAACGCGGCGTTCTGCTGCGTCACGTCGTCCATCTGATTCACCGCCTGATGCACCTGGCTTATTCCCAGCGACTGCTCCTGCGCTGCAACCGAAATTTCTTCAATCAGATCGGTGACCTGACGGACTGCATCATCCATTCGCGCCATGTTCTCACCAACGTCACTGGCCTGAGACGCTCCGGCCTCTACAAACGCGATGGATGATTCAATCAGCTCTTTGATTTCACGCGCCGAGGCGGAGGATCGCTGTGCAAGATTTCTGACTTCGCCAGCCACGACCGCAACAGAAGTCGGTAATCGTATTCACTGACAGTCTTTTTGATAAAACATTAACCGGCCCTAAACGTCTGGCCGGCTAATCAAGCCTCAGACAAGGAACACTAATTTACAAGGCCAGGTTCAGCAGAACGCATCGCCGCATGGATTTCTTCTGCTGCGCCATCGCCTAAAGGAAGCAGGGAAGAACGCACTGTCGCATGGTCAAGAATGCCACGTGCAACCAGTGCATGTTTCAGTGCCACCGTGCCTTCCATGTGAGATCCGCGATGGTAAACCGCTTTCGTTACAGGCAGCAGGCGGTCGTGGATTTTACGGGCCTTACTGTAATCCTGATCCTTGCCCGCCTTAATCATTTCAACCAGAGGTTCCGGGGCGATATTACCGTAGCCCACTAACATGCCATCCACATCAAAAACGGTGTGCAACAAATATTCATCGTGGCAGGTCAGCACCTGAAGATCAGGACGCTCCCGGCGAATCAAGGGGATTTCTGTATCCCAGCGACGCATGTTTCTGACACCGTTCTTCATGGCAAAAACCCCGGGCTGCGCTGAGATATCAAGTAAGGTTTTCAGGTTATAAGTCGCTTTGGTCACATCCGGGTACTGGAACAGAATCAACGGTAGCCCGCTTTCCTCATACACAACGCGATAGCGGTCCTGAGGAGCACCATCCTGATAACCGAACCGGATCCAGCCATGTGAAGGATAAAGAAGGCCAGCTGAAGCCCCCGCATCAACAGCCCCCTTAGCTTCAAGCGCTGCCACTTCCGTCCCCTCACCGGTGATACCTGCAATCACAGGAATTTTTCCTTCAACAGACGTAACGAAAGCACGTATTACCGAGGCCTGTTCTTCCTGGGTCAAAAATGTGCCTTCACCCGCACGCCCCAGGACAACACATCCTTTAACACCATTGATGCTGCCCAGCCAGCTCCCCAGGCGCTGAATGGCATCATAATCAATACGTCCGTCGCGCGTTGAAGAAGGCCGTGGTTTTGCCGTGGTGGCTGGCGAGGTGCGTAATCTTGCGCAACGAACCTCCTCCTCGGCAAAGGAAATCAGAGAGCTGATTGATTCGTCGATGCAGTTTATCCATAAAGGTTCGGAACAGACTTAAGGGGTCAGATATAATCTTGACCGCATGAACGATGCGGTGAATCAGGTGAACGACCTTATTAATGAAATATCAGTGGCGGCCAGAGAACAGTCGCAGGGTATCAGCCAGGTTCATCAGGCGGTCAATCAGATGGATGACGTTACACAACAAAATGCTACACTTGTCGAAGAAGCTTCTGCGGCTGCACTGTTCCTTAAGGAACAGGCCATGTCACTGAGCAAACTGGTTTCTGCTTTTATTATATCGCCCCGCAAAACCTCAGAAAATAAGAAGCCGGTAATCAGCCCGGAAACGTCAGGGCAGGGGCATGTTTATCATTCCCCAGGCGAAGCGGCTCTTTCTGATAATAACTGGCAGACATTCCAGGAGCGTGTTCCGTTTAAGTGCCGGGTTGTCACGGTGGATAAATACTTTCCTGTTTATTCAGTAATATGCATCCGCCCTGCGATCAGGATTTGTGTGGATAGCCTGAACTTTATGAAAAGGAAGGATCGGGCCAACGTTAACAGACTCATCTAAGTCAGCTGTTACAGGGAAAAGCAGTGCCGACAGCCTCGCAACACTGCCGGCACAGCTTAACCAGTGTTTATTTTTTTAGAAATTAAGGGGTTATTTGGTAGTGATATACTGATGGCTCATCTTAAATGAGATAACCGGGAGTCTGCTTTGTGCCAGAAGCAAACATTGCAAATATTACTGTTTTAATAAGTCATAACATGTGGACTTCATTGACTGCGTTCCATCAACTCAAGCCTCTGACCATCGGGGCTTTGTAAATATATTACTCTGGTTCCCTGCATGGGTCCTGACAAAACTGTCTGCGGTTTCCCTGGCGTTTTCCAGCCATAGTCCGATACTTTGCTCAAGAGCACATCAAGATCCTGCACTATAAACGCAAGATGCGCGTAGCCTGGGATATAGGGCGCTGAAGGCTCCTCTGGCCGTTCAGTGTTATTGTATTGTAATAATTCAATTTTAATGCCAGCCAGCTCAAGCAAAGCCATTCGGACATCCGCTCCCCTTGCGCCTGTTACTTCATCAATAACAGGTCCAGACATTTTCCCTTCGCGTAATAACTTCCCTCCAAGGATATGGGTCCAAAAAAATAATGAGTCTTCAATATTTTTAACTGAAAAACCGACGTGATCAGCACTTAAAATCATGAGATTACCTGCTCCCAGTTGACTGATAAGAGACTGCATTACAAGTCTTTACCAGGTGTAGAAAAACTACGAAGGTCCGCTCCTCGCTCAAAGCGGACCTTCATCTCAGTCAGCCTGTTCGCTTTGTGACAGAAGCGGATACTGACATATCCGCACTGCATTATTACATCAGCGCAGAGCAGTACTTATCAAAAATATTCCATAGGGCAGTATTCGTCTGACATTCAGGCAGGCCGAATCCGGATGTTTGGCTCAAAATGTAACGACGTTAAACTTTGCACCCAAAGCCGGCTGAGTTCTGTAGCAGAAATTATTACTGCAGAAAATACCTACAGGTCAAAGTGAAGGTGCTTCTGGCACACCCGCAATCGGCTATTACCCAGGGATACAAAGTAAGGAAGGAATAGGATTGACTAATTAATCAAGTATCCTGGTCCGAGTGCAAAAAGGTCGACGAAATATTTTAAAGACGAAGTTTTGTCGTGTAGAGGCACTAAGCCAACTTACTCTCTCCCTTTGTTAAAATATATCAACCTGACTCTGGCATCATAACGTCCGCTTTTCACGCGGCGGATTTATCTGATACATTTCCGGGAAGTCTTCTCTGCCGTCCGCGTTGTTACCATCTTGACTGTCGTAGTCATTATTCCAGCGTTGTCACTCCTTTTAAAACGGGCTCAGTTTCTGTGGGGACAGGATATTGAAAAAAGGATTTTTAACATGGCAAATCATTCATAGCGGGCCTGGGACCGCCAGAAGGGAAATTACCGGGTTAACAGAGGAGGTACAGGCGGGCCTTCCGGTGCAGTATCAATATCATGTTAGGTCATCCGGAAAGCTTCAGGATAATGTTTCCGCTCCGTTCTTCTGGCCGGCTCTGTGCTGCGCGATATGTACAGGCAATACGGCCAGCTACATAGCCATTCGCTCTAAATCTGATTAATCCAGTAAGGCTATGAAATAGTAGCCTTTATTTTAAAAAAAAGCCAGATAATTATAAGAACAAAAAGTTACAAAAAAAATATATTAAACAATTCATAAACACAACGAGGAATCTTCAAAAAAAACTTCCAATAATTTTATTACATGCGATAAATGGAAAAAAAGGTTTCGTAACCAAGTGAAATAATTGAAATAAATTTAACATATTTCCGTAATTACGATTTACATGAAACTCGTAAAGCTAAGAAAAGTTTAACTTTAAATGTGCATGAAAGAGCTAATTTTTTATCAGCTTTGGCTCTTGTTGTAACGGAGTAGCAGTTATCTTAAATAGCTAACCTTGGGAGAAATGAAATGTTAAATGTCCTATCTGAAGAAGAAGTTTTACTTGTTTCGGGTGGAAGCACAGCAAGTGATGGTATTGCATGTGCCGCAGGAATTGCCGCGACAGCATTAGCATCTGAAACTATAGCAGGAGGAGCAGCAGCGGCATTAGGAGCTGCCGCCGCATGTGCAAACTATGCAGATGATCTCTCGAATGATGATGATAGCGACGACGGTGATGACGATGGTGACGATGGTGATGGTGGTGATAATTAATTAACTAATAAGTACCTGGTTTTGCAGGCACTTAATTTATAAGGGTAATAAAATGTCAAACAAACATAAAATTAGATTTTTTTTGGAATATTAGATTTTCTTTTAATTGTTGTAAGTTTTTTATTGATTTCAGTAATGATGAGCCCCCAAAGCCGTCTCACATAGCATTGCTAATAATCATTTTCGTAGCTATGGTTTTTTCAATTTACAAAACAAAAAACAGGAAGAAAGATAATGAGTAATGCTAAGAAAAAGTTATTTTTAACATTCATCTCAATGCTACCTTTATCTGTGTATTGTGAAGATCATGTATCAAAATATTCAATTGAGGTTGTATCAAATTTTGAAGTTAGCAAAAATAAAAAAATAAAATCCGTGTATAATGAAACTATAAAGATAAATTCTGCTGTTGGTGCAAAAATTCTATCAAATATAAAAATCCCCTTTGATCAATATTTTTGGAATTTAACTATAAAAAACGCAAAGATAATCAAAAAAAATGGTCAGGAGGTCGCTGCTATTGTAAGACAAGATAATAATGATTTAATCGGAGCAAAGAATAATTTGTCAGACATTAGGACAACTCGTTCAGTACCTCTGCGACCGGACCATCGTAGTCGCTCAGTCTCAGTGAACCACCAAACGTTTGTTTAACTCTGTAACGTTTACACTACCGAGCGACAGATTGTAATCTATTTTCCATTTCCACCGCGCACTGCTCACGTTCAGATGTTGATTAGCGACTTCATGATTAAGATCTGCGTACTCGCTGGGCCGTTAATTCGCCCCTTTGAGAATGAATGAAATCACTAATTATCTTAAGACCAGTTCATCGTGACATAGCCAAATGTTGTCAGAATCATTGGCGTCTGACCAAATTTTCCAGTGGGTCTGCCGGATTGATCCGAAAGTGGCTCTGAGTTAGTAACGTTGTTAAGTGCCAGGTCAACATCGATGTTTTCACATATCTTGCTGTCAACGGTCAGATGCAGTTTTCGCCAGATAAGGCTTCGTTCTTTACAAGATTTTTTGACTTACCATTCGCTATAAGCAAGTGTTAATTATAAAGGCAGCCCTTCAATACCTGTTTCTTCTTTAAGATTTCTGGATGCAGCTGTTTAAAGAGTTTCTCCCTTTTCTAATCCACCGGCAGGCAAGCTGAAGCAACTGTTCATCCAGCCAGTATTACTCCTTCGAAGCAGGCAGAGTTCATCCCCTCGTAAAAGTAAAATAAACACTGCAACGGATAGGTTATGTCTTTCACGACTCTTGGCCATACTACAGGCTCCGCTCTGGACATCAGGGCAATGCGGATCTTTGTCGCGGTTGCAGAGGCAGGGAGTTTTGTTGCTGGCGGCAAGGCGATGGGGTTAACGCGCTCTGCGGCGGGTAAAGCGATAACCCGGTTAGAAGAGCACCTGCAGACAAGGCTTTTTCAACGCACCACGCGGCGGTTATCTCTGACCCCAGAGGGGCATGAATTCCATCACCGCTGCTGCAGATTACTGGAAGACATAGAAGAAGCCGAAGCCAGTATCCGGCATAATTCACCAGTGCCAAAAGGCATTCTGAGACTGACCGTGTCAGAGGGTTATGGCAAAATGGTTATCCTTCCTTTTCTCCAGACGTTTTTACAGAACTCACCAAATATAAACATTGAAGTCAGCTTTAGCGATCGGGTTGTCGATCTGGTGGAAGAAGGATTTGACCTTGCCGTTCGGGTAGGCAATGCAGCCACAAGCCATCAATACATCACGCAGGTGATCGACAGAGCAAGGTCACAGCTATTCGTATCACCGGACTATCTTAAGCAATGGGGTAAACCGGAATCACCTGCTGACCTCAAAGAACATCGTCGTCTTGTTTATGGGTTAGGAGCGGCTTCAGGCGCATGGACACTCTTTGACGAGGAGCATGGGCAAATAACGCTGAACGGCAGGAACCATGTCAGGTTCGACAGCGGCGATGCCATACGCTTAGCTGCCATAGCCGGATTGGGTATCGGTTATTTACCTTCATTCATGATTGAAAAGGATATTTTAGCAGGGCACCTGGTACAGGTATTGGCTGATACACGAGGCGAGGAGGTTGCTATCCATGCTATTTACCCCACTCGCTTACATCTCTCCCTGAGGGTGCGCATTTTTATTGATGGCCTAAAAAACTTTCTAAGTAATCATAAAAAAAGAAATATCTCTCGTTGAGAATATATATCTCCATTTCTCGCTCAACGCGGGCATTATCAGCAACGAGACCGGGTTAAAAAAGCAGCAGTATATGACAGTTAGATGATTTCTATACGATACAGTTAAAGGAAGTAACTATTGTGGCGATAACGGTACAGCGTGATATACACGCTTTAACTACAAGGACTTAACATGGCCGTTATTAACACAAATACACTTTCACTGGTTACGCAGAATAACCTGACCAAATCACAGTCTGCTCTGGGCACGGCAATTGAGCGTCTCTCTTCCGGTCTGCGCATCAACAGCGCTAAAGACGACGCAGCCGGCGAAGCCATCGCTAACCGCTTTACTTCTAACATCAACGGTATGACCGTTGCAGCCCGTAACGCCAACGACGGTATCTCTCTGTCGCAGACGGCTGAAGGCGCACTGACCGAAATCAACAATAACCTGCAACGCGTACGCGACCTGACCGTTCAGGCGCAGAACAGCTCTAACTCAGCGTCTGACATTGACTCAATCCAGGCGGAAGTTAACCAGCGTATGCAGGAAATCGACCGCGTCACCAAACAAACCGACTTCAACGGCATTAAAGTCCTGAACACCGGTTCCGGCAGCACCACCTACAACTTCCAGGTAGGCGCAAAAGACGGTCAGACAATCGGCATTACGCTGAGCGCAAGTGACGGCTTCGACCTGGCGGCAGCGGGGCAGTCTGGCACCACCCAGAATACCGAGACAACCACGGGCCAGACCGTAAACGGCAATGCCCGCAGCACCTCTGCTATCGGCTTCGACGTTCTGAAGGGCGCGGTCACCGGCGGCACTGGCGGGACGGCGTCCAGCAATACGCCGCTGGCCGACATTGATAAAGCGATTAAGGCGGTCGACAACCAGCGCAGCCTGCTGGGTGCGTCTCAGAACCGTTTTGAGTCCACCATCAGCAACCTGAACAACACCGTGACCAACCTGACCGCTGCCCGCAGCCGTATTCAGGATGCGGAC
>Ga0157363_1002712_pt1 | contig 15725 bp, 3 predicted proteins | sample AttsexASBM1_FD_111477 | JGI IMG/M metagenome (GOLD analysis project Ga0157363, IMG submission 111477) | Fungus gardens microbial communities from leaf cutter ant in Ribeirão Preto, State of São Paulo, Brazil - Atta sexdens ASBM1 | ecosystem: Host-associated > Fungi > Mycelium > Unclassified ...
TGATTCAAAAACAAGGAAATTGGGTGCCTTATGAACTGAAACCGAGAGACGTTGAAAGGCGATTTTTCACTTGCGAACAGCTGATTCAAAGACAACAGAGAAAAGGTTTTTTGCATCGGATTGGGACTGGAGATGAGAAATGGATTCTACGACAACTCCAAGAAGAAAAAATACTACGCTAAGCCCGGTCAATCTTTGCCATCAATCTCAACATCAACACCACGGCCGAACATTCATGATTCGAAGATCATGCTCTATATCTGGTGGGATCAAAAGGATCTTGTTTACTAGCTGCTGAAACCTTACGATTCCATTACGGGCGATCAATATCGGCTACAATTGATTCGTTTGAGCCGTGCATTGCGAGAAAAACGGCTGGAATACGAGTAAAGACATGATAAAGTTATTCTTCTTCATGACAATGCTCGGCCTCACATCGCTAAAGTCGTAAAAAAATATTTGGAAACGCTCAAATGGGGTGTCTTATCGCACCCACCGTATTCTCCGGACATTGCGCCTTCTGATTACTGGTTGTTCCGAAGGATGCAGCAAGTCATCGGTTTACTTCTTTCGCAGAAATCGAAAATTGGCTCCAAAACTTGGATCGCCTCCAAAGACGAGTCATTTTTTCGAGATGGAATTCGAAAATTGCTTGAGAGATGGGAAAAAGTAGCAGCGATGGACAATATTTTAATTGATCTGTTCATTCATTTTGTTTTGAAATAAATGCACAAAAAAACGGACCGAACTAATTTGTACTCCCAATACATTTATTAAATTATATAAGTTAGTCGGCATGAATTTTCCGGACAACCCAATATAACATGTAAAATACATAAAAGATATTTGAAAATATAAAAACACATAAAATCATGCATAAAAATAAACAATATATAAAGTAGTAGTAATTATAAGTAGAATTTTATTCTCTAAAATCTGTCGCAAAAATTCTCTCAAATCTGTCGCAATTACAGATTTATTTGTGCTTTAAGGGGTACAAAATGTATGTTAAATGTAGATTTGTGGTCTATTTTGCGTGATGTTTGCAGAAACACAAAAACACATAAATTAAGATTCGTGAATAAGCATAATTGTGATTTGATACTGGAAATCATTTCGAAATTCAATTTCATCAGGATGTTTAATCGTATAAACACAACGCATGATAACATTACGCTATGCGTATTCGATAATAGAAAATTTGCGCAGAATACTCGACGAGAGATAGATTTATTGTTTCTGATTCATCTAGACTCATCTCGTCAGAGATCGAAATTGTTTGACCAAAAACTCCTCATAAAAGCTGTGAAAGATTTTATTTCCATGATAACGCTGTGTGAATAGACAATATTGCCATAACGTTGGTGGACCATTCATGTACAGAAATTTTAAATATAAAAACTATTTTCAAAGAAGAAAAGATGACAATAACACAAATTCAACTTTTAATTTTAAAAAATTTGATTTATTAAAAATGCCAAGTTATGAAAATAGAAATTTCATGTATTTATCAGATTTATCGATTCAATATTTAAAATATTAAAAATTTCAATTCCTGTATGAATATTAAGCAAATGCTAATTTTCATGGCAGTAAAATTACAAGTATATACATATTTCTGAAAACACACAGAGTTTCGACGGAATTTGAACCTAAGACCTATGGGATGGTAACCTTACATGCTAACATCGCTAATCTTGAGCTATAATCGCACGCATGTGTAGACAATTTAGAATTCGACTGCTATTCGATTTCTCGTATAAATTATTGGGTGCATTCAGAAGCACGACTGCTCACTGAGCGATCAGTAAGCTCTTGCATCTGATTGGCAATCCATTTCCATTAGATCTAAAAATATAGATCAAATAGGTACAGTCAGAGCCTAAAAAGTTACAATACTTTTTTTTTAATGAATTTCGAAATGCAGCTTGTTCATCCAAAGATTGATTATTACTTGGATCCATAAGTAAGCATTTCAACAAACTTATCTTTTTAAAAAAAGCGCTAAAAATATATGTGCTTCTTGAGTGAATAAAAGTGTCCAACTCAAATAATAGTAGTTTTTCTTTAAGGATATTTTTATTGAAGGTCTTTTTATTCCAATCCAAGTAATAACAACTTTAGTTTTCTGTCAAAAATTACTCCTCGAAAAAACTAATGTACTAAATGAAAAATTAAAACCCAAATGCTACAATGTATTAACTAATCATATTAAATTCTATTAAATTAAAAAGTAAAATCCAAGTGGTACTATTTTTGTTATTTATTTAACTCTAATGACTTATATCATTCATATAGATTGGCTGCTGCTTTTTTGCTTTCTGCTTTTTAAAGTATGAAGTGTTCTAAAGGAGCATAATGATAATGTCTCGCGCCGAGACATTACCGTGTCTCCACAGACCCAGATCCTAAAATTAATTTTTCAAACAAACAAAAATAACTAATCAAAATCTAAGAAAAAACGTATATAGAATGTTTATTCCTAGGATTGTAGGATAAAAACAATTAATACATTATCGACAAAATTATCAAATTAAAAGGTTTATTAATTTAATGTTCGTATAAAAACATTTATTCTATTGACAACTTAATAATATATATAAAATCAACATATTATATAAAAATTATTTAAAATAAATTTACAATAATAGACATAATATAATTTAAGAAATTTTATTACTTTCTGGTTTATAATATATCACGATGTATGGCTTGGCTGGAATGTACGTAGACTACGCAGGACAGATACACAGCGAAAGAGATGGAAATACAAAGCTGCGGTGCATACAATGGCACTCCGAATTGCATCTATAAACCGCATCGCTATTGCATACCACAAATATCGAAATTGTTTCACGCCACTGATATATGTGTTCCTCCACCTCTCATATTCTTCGCGCATCGTGAACTGTAATCGACTATAACCCCTATGGCGCCAGTTATGGTCGGTTTTCCTTATACCCTATTAGCCAATATATTTACGTAGTTATATTAAAATCTTTCGACGTAAATTACTGCATTTAACTTGTATTATAACAAATTAAATGCAATAATTTACGATTTTGCTAAAGTATTAAAAAAATTTAGCTAGAAAATAATTTCGTTGAATCATCACAATATTGAGTTGTCCGAAAAGTTCGTGCCGACTAACCTGTATAATTTAATAAATGTATACTAAAATTTAAATTTTCTGCGTTTCAATTTTCCTTCAATATCGACACGAACTTTCCGAACAACTCAATAATTACATAGAAATCTTGAGCACGATGAATAATATTACAAAAGATTTTCATATTTTAGTAATCAGTTCGAATTTTCAACAAAATTATTTGAATAACCTAACAAAATTATTTTCAGATCTGAATCCGGAAATTAAATTTTTTAATACTTCATCAAAATCGTGTATTTTCGTCGTTGCTATCTTTGAATGTCAAGGATTTATCAATTATTTTTCAAAAGAATGAAGCTATTCTCTCTCGGTTGCGAAAGTTGACTATTTGTCTTAGAAAAGAATATTGTGAGCGATTGTAGTATATAATTACGTCCGTTCGATGCAGCAATATATCATGAATACGTTACGAGAAACGCGTGTGCAACATCGAGCTAATCTTGATAAATCTCTTTATGTTATATGATAGACGACAGATGAGACGTGGCCGAAGCTAACGTCTATTGCAACACGCGCGGCGTATGCCCTCATTTTTTGCACGAGACGAATATGTCCTATATTTAGAATTAGACCAATTTTTAACATGAATTGCACTAGCGGGGGAAATACGTGAAACTACAAAACAATCGCTATGATAGGATTTAACCGTAAAAAATAGAATGGGTCATTCGTATTTGCGACAGGAATCGAGAATTAACCTATCGAGTTATTTAGAAAATTCTCTCCACGCGAGAGATTATTGAATTCACAAATTTCTATTGTCATTTCTCGATTTTTTTCAAAACAGAGAGAGAGAAAGAGAGAAAGAGAAAGAGGAGGGAGAAAGAGAGAGAGAGAGAGAGAGAAGAGTCAAACAATGCAAATTGAGAAGATAATAAATATTGCAAATAGTTATTTGTAAAGTAAAAAAAATAAAAAATAAAATATCTACATTAAAATAGAAAAAAAAACTTGTTTTATTTCTCCGTAAAAAAATTCATAAATTACTCTTTTAAAAAATATTTTAAAATATATCAAATTTTATTTGGACGTTATCCATTAAAGCATAAAATCGAAATAAGTACGCACTAGACGACGGGAATTTATTGCTAATTACTCTTCAATGTCGAGTTATTCAATAACGAATGCGTTTATCATGGATTTATCGCTATTATTTTTATTCTTCTTTTCAAATACTTAGCTAAATGTGTGTAGATATTCGAATAATTGCGATATGTTATGAAAAATATGATTACTAATTGCCATGAGATACCTGATCCTTCCACAGATAAAAATCGAAAATAAAACTCTGATCTACATATATTGATTTATAAAAAATTAATTAAATATTAAGTATATTAATTCATTACTAAAAAAATATTTGTTATATTATTTTATAATTAATATTTCATTGTTAAATATTTTGTAATACAAAAATTTGTAATAATCAAAATATTAAACGAAACGTAGCAATAAATATACCTTTCTTCATCTATCACTTTTTCATATTGTAATTTGTAATTTTATAATATATATTAATAATAGTTTAATTCTAACAATAATTTTCCTCTCTCTCAATTCCTATATGGAGATAAGACTGATTATTTTAATCATAATTCAGTTTCAAAGAATAATTATAGACAGTAATTATAGCCAGATGTTCTACAAGTTCGAGTTTAATATTCTGCTCGATCATTAGTTTCGCAACTTTACTGATTTGCAAAATGCCATAATTAATCGACATTCAAATGCAGCGCAACAATAAATTCGATTATTATTACAATTCGGTTGCGGCATTTTGCTCATAACAATAATGTTACTTGTACAATAATGATCTACGCATAACACAAAAATAATTATTATTTTGATGCTTCATGATTTGACTAAACTACATATGTATTGTATCATTAACGTATTATTGTATAACATTATTGAAAGAAATAAACTCTAAATAAATTGATTATATGTAGTGAAAATTAGTTAAAACAAAAATAATTATTTACATAAAATACGTTATATTTGATTTGATAGAATTTAATTCTAGGAAACTATTTCGATGAAAGAAATGTGATATGATAATATTCTTTAATTTTTCGAATTTTCGCAATTATTTATTATTTGAAATATTACTATCAAAATTTAGTTATCAAGATTGTTTCATTTCGTCCATTCGCAGAAATTCAGGTATATTTCAGCATTGACAGATCGATCACAGAATCGAAGTTCCACCAAGTCTAGGAAATCATGCTTGTCAACTGCGCGCACGTCGACGCCCGATGCAATTTCCGTACAATCAAACGGCAAACACGGATTCGTTATACGTTGCTCCGTCGCAACGTACCCTTGTAATTCCATATGCAAATTCTATGCTGTAAACTCGAGCACATCGAGTCAGGAGATCGAATCAATATTGTACCAGAAAGGTCGGATGCTACGTCCAGCCAAATAATTCACGACCTTACGTATGTCGCAATCATCAGTGCGCCAAGAAATATGTTGAAAAGTAACATCTTATAATTTATAAATTTAGAATTTCAAATCGTCAAGACAAATAATCTCGCGAATACAATTAAATTTTGTTTTATCTTATCAGTACGCCATAAAGACTGTAATGTATTGCTAGAGAAAGCCATTAGTCTTTTATCTTACTTTGTCGCGTAATGTTCATTACGTATTCATTGTACGTTTATCATTCAAATTACATAGTTAGTTAAATAATCCCAAATGTGATATGAGGAGATTTTTATAGGGATACAAATTCTACGGATAATTCCTTGCAAATAGATTTAATAGATGAATCGCTTTTTCTATCAACATTGTAAAGCGATTTATTTTATGTATAACGAGAAATTGATGTATACTTTTTCTAAAATATTATTTTTCAGTATTCGAGACAAATCAATTCGCAAAATAAAATATTTGAAATTGATGTAGATAGATAACAGTAAGCATAGACTACGTTTACACGGATAACTTCAATAACATCGTAATTATGAACTGGTCAATCATAGTTCTGAAGAATGGAATGACTGTGATTAGTCAGTTTCCAACTACGAATGTTATTAAACTCGATTAAGGTTGTCTGTATAAAACGTAATCATAGAAGTCGCTAAAGCATGACGAAACTTCCAGGTTTCCATGTATATCTGTCTATATAATCACGATCTGAACAACTGCAGAATCTGGTCGTTCATCTACATTAGTCAAATTATGGGTGTAACATTATGAATTATATTTGATATGACAACGCAATAGGTTAAAGGTCAAATTATAGTTTGACATTTCAAAATTAATCTAGAATCGAAAGTTCAATAAAAAAAGTATGCCTTTGCAAAAAATGTTTTTGTACTTTAAGTAGATAGCAGAAATGTCGAAAATCACGATATAAAACTGCGGAAAATGGCTTCTGCAAAAAAAGCCGCATTGGGAAGCCGTTGTTAAAAATTAAAACGAAATTCGTTCGTGTAAAATACGAAATGTGAAAAAAAACTACACATGCGTGATAACAGTTGGACAGTTTAAAGTTTATAGACAAGCTACGGTAGAATTTTTTTCAGCAGAGGTTATTCAATCTTTTCACACACACACACACACACACACACACACACACACACATGACACTCTTTGGATTTCAGATTAAAAGAGGTAGATTGTAGCGTTAGTAATACAGTGAACAAATATTCGCGCGATGACGAACTTTATTGCACCGAGATATGTGCGAGTTTTTTGCCAGTCAATGTGCTTCGCGAGGGATTGATAAACAGTCATTGCTCGCGATCTGTTACTGAGCCATTTTTTGCGCCCATTTAAACTGTCTCGCGCAAACGACGGTGCATAAAGTCACCCGGGATGTTTATCGGTAAACACCGGATATATTTATAATTTATTTTATTTTCTTCCGATTATCTGTCACCTGCCTTTCTTCTTAAATCCATTTCACAAAAATAATCCCTTCGTTAAGTGAGGATAATCGTAAATGCCAATAATTATGCTTCTATTGAATTAGTTCATTATTAACGATAAGAATAAATATTTGTGCGTCTTATCCATTGTAAAATACTGTGTATATTAAAGAGATACGATCATGTTTTAGTGCTGAATCGAATCAAATCAAATCATTGAAATGTAACTTCTAATTAACAATTATTATAATAATTATTGTTAAATTAATTTTTAATACATAAATGATAAATGGATAAATGGATAGATAATAAATATATAGTATATAAACACACAATAAAAAAGATTTCTATGTAAGAAAAATAATATTAATTATATACTGTTTTATTTATTAGTGAGAAATATGTTTTTATAAGATTGTTAATACGTATAATTCGTATTCAAACTTCTTACATCCAAAATTTTCGAATAGTTGGATTTGAATCATAAAAATTTAGAATTGAATCTCTAAATTTCTTGGAATGAAACCTCTAAAAAATTGTCATTATTGAAAAAGAGTGAAAAATTTACATCTTTGAATAAGAATGGTAAATTTTCATTCTCTTTTAATAGTGACAATATATTAACTCTTTTGGAGTAAGATTTTACTTCACAAAATTTAGGAGAGATTGCCTGATTTTATTTATATTTTAATAATTTGTACAGTTCTAAATAAATAAATGTATAATTAAACAATCAGATATTAATACAAATACAACATATTGACTCGCTTTACTTGAATAAGATTATGTATACATATATTAATATATATGTATACATATATTAAGATTATGTATACATATATTAATTTTAATATTATATTATCAAACTTTATTAAAAAGCGCTTCCGCCGTGAAGCCAACATAACGATAGCCGAACTCAATTAATCTTCTGTTTTTGTTGTATTTGCTATCTATTTTTTAAAAACATTGCTAAAATCCAAGGCTTTATAAAATATGCTTCTCAAACTTATTTCATAATTGATATTTTTGAGGTTTCTCATTAAAATAAATTACTCGCAAGAAGTAATATTGCTTTACTAAACTTCTTTAATTTTTTAATTTCTTTTACACATTATGTATATTTTTTTTAATTTGTCATAGCTCTTATATATTTTTATGATGGTATATGTTTTTTATCATATGTCTTCTTTATTTAACACACGTGGTAGATGAAATATAATAATTCATATGATAATATATATTTTACAATGCTCAAAGCTTTCAATTTTAATAAAATTATTAATATAATAACAAAATATTAAAAAGGAAATTTTTGTTAGACTTTTAAATTAATATAATCAGATTTTTATTAAAATGACGTAAGAAAAAAACGTAATAAATCTAGAAAATACATCTATTTGTTTATAGGCAATGTATCACTCTTAGCAAAGCGCGGCATATTCATTTCTGATGTGTAGATGACAGACGTGGGTAGAGAGAATGGAAAATCGCCACCCCAATCAATAGCCCGTGATGAACGGTGCAACGGCTATATTGGAATAGCACTGATGGCGTATAGACGCTTGGTCGGACCCTGATGAATTATTCAATGTTAGCCAAGTGGACCTCGATGTATTTGCTCCTAAAACCGAGTTCCGAAGCCCTATAACGAATCATTCACTCGATCTCGTTCCTTGACCGAAACCGATACCAAATGCCACAACTCGCGACGCCTTATTGACTCTCAATAAGTCAGCTCGCACGCATGACTTAACGCCATCATCGTTATTGCCCGATAACATCGCGCGAGGCAAACAAGAATCCACTTGCTTTACCGGATGTATCGCAAAAGTTTGCTTTGGAGAAGTTTACCATGGTATATTATAATAATGAATCAAATTATGTAATAACTTTCTCGCCTGTTTACCTAGTAAATATTGCTGGTAGCGTTATAAATCGTTTAAACATTCACTATTTAGAGACAGGTAAAACAAATTGTAACAGTTAAAGAGTTAATTATTTTATCAAAAATAGAAAAAACATTTCAACTAGAATAATGAAAGTAATATCATTTAATTATTGAATAAACAATAATTAAGTTCTTTTGAAATAATAGTAATGCTGAATGCTTTGCATAGAATTCATTATAGATAATTATCAAATAAAGTTATCAAATAAAGTTAATAAATAAGCTACAATATGTGAATTTAATTATACATATATCATTTTTATTTTAATATTTCTTCAAATTTAGATTTCACGATGAAATCTAAATTTATGAAAAAAAATAGAAATATGAAAAAATGTATAGCTAACATTAGTTGCATTAATATGTATGAATAAATAAAAAATCATTATTATTTCTTACTACATCATAAATCATATTAAAGCTGTTCTTAACTTGTATATCATTACGTTATTCTTTCAACACAATTCGTGTATGCAATATTTCAAAAATGTATAAGATGCAATAATAAATATTTATTTTAAGTGAAAGATTTAATAAAGGAATAATCAACACACAAAAAGGATAATTGCATTACAATTATTCTTATTTAGAAGTTATTTTTGCGAAATAAATTTAATAATAAATAAATAGATCTAATTTTTAATAATAATGAATTAATTGATAAACAAAAGAAAGTACGACACGTAAATGACTAAAACTATTTTCGATTAGGTCTCGAGTATCGAGTAAAGAACGATCGTTTTTATTTATTTGGAAACATTTGCGCGATACGAATGTCTCTTCCGATCAACAAGTTTAATTAGATCGAGCAGTTCCTTACGGCTGATATCGAATTCTCCATGATACAGGAAAAGAAAAAATGTCGATAGTAATCGTAGCCGCAATTCGCGCATGTAATCCGTTTCGTCAATTATCACCAATAAATTGTATTTGGAACACGTTATCGGTGCTTTCATTATATAATCGCCTACGTACAAATATGGAAATATGCAATATGCCTCATACGAGAGAAAAACAGAGAAAGAAACAGAGAAAAAGAATACAATATACTAGAAATCATAACAATGTATACTCGATTATAGGATGCGTGCCGCTTCAAGGGAGCGTGTTATCTGTTTCTATTATACACAATACGAGCTTTCATTCGATTGAATTATGATTGAATTGAATTATCTTCAAAATATTACAAGATTAAATCTTTGATCGAATAATTTCAATATTTTTTTCAAATTCTTGAATCATCTCATGAACAATTAGATAATTAGCAAGTCGATTTAATCAATTAAGTTTTGTAATACATCTTGTATTCAATTTTTTATTATATTTTTTATGAAATCATTAAATAATATTATATTACTGTTCTATAAATTTCAAACTGTATATTTTTCAAAAAATGCTTTAAATATCGTTATTAATTCAATCAAAGCAAATTTGATATCTTTTAAACTTGAATTTTTTAAATATCCAAAAGAAAAAAAATATTAATAAACAAAAAATAATTAACCTTAGATGCGCTAAATGCGTTTCTACATTTTAATAATTCCTATTTAAATTTCTCCTACCTTCTAATATCATTAACGATGTTTCGCATTGCGGACTGTATTTATCCGAGTTTGTAACAAAATGCCTACATTTACAGTAACTTCGAGGATCATTATTAATTATACAAGAAAACAGCTCTGCTGCTGGCATGACAGTTGCCGATCTAGAATTTCATATTAATTAATACAACAGACGGTGCGGGATGCCCTCATGCGCGTTGTTATTAATTTCGATGCGCGTTGACTCGTTCGTCGCAAACTGTTTCCGCATTATAACTTCGCTCGATGTTGAATTCACGAGAGAAGCGCACATTATTTTCTGATGTACTTAAACGTTATGGACTGCATTAATGATAATGTGCTATGTATTAAAATAAATGTAAAATCGCTACTATATTTTTTTTTTTAGAAAGTCGATAATATGAACGATCAGATTAAAAATAATCCCGTAAGATTTTAAGTTAAAAAGTTAAATTGTTAACATTAAAGCTTAATTATTAGTATAAGAGATTAATCACTGAAGAAAATATATAATACGTTTTAATTATATTTATTATTTGATTGGATTTGTTCTTTATATGACCTAACATCATATAACATAAAATATTAATAGAAAATATTAACAGTGTGATAATGTTTACTAGCGCAGTTAAAATTTAATATAAACTGTTAAATATTCTATATAAATATTTAATATAAATTTAAATATTTAATATAAATTATTATTCGTGTCTCAAAAAATTTTAAAAAGTAACAATTTTTCTTTATCTTACATGCATTTTTCTTCTAATCGTCTATTCTGCTCCTTATATTGCTAATGTGTCAAGCTGGTCATGTTATAAATTTTAAGGAGTTTAATTCTACGTAATTACCAAAGTTTCTAAGTTGCCTCGCGAACACGAGAATAATTACGGGACGAAAGGTAGGATAAGGAAAGAAGGAAGAAAGAATAGAACGAAAAGGATCCTTCGAAACTTTTCAAAATCGAGCTCTTTAAAACATGCCGACATTTTTCGATCGATCGTTATTTATTTGTACACGATCCCGACAGTGATGGTTCACGAGAGAATTAGAAGAAGACGAGCGACCGCTACGAAATTGATGACATTTTGATTTATGATACAAAGATGAAAATCCCACGCTGGGAAATGAGACACGGGAGGGTCGCGTCCCGCAAGATTCCCAGACGCCTTTATCCCATAGCGGCGCCAATTTTTTCGACCTGCATCTCGATCATCATCGTATGTGTCACTCGCTTGTAAGAGAACACTCGCGAGAGTGCTTTCTCGTGAGATTTATGATGTCCCAATGCTGCGGAAAAATGCGGAGACCAAAAATGCGAGGAAAAGCGAATCGATCGTTTCGAGTGGTGTAGATCTACATTCGCTGATACTGCCTGTATGAAAACCCTGATATGAAACATATTGCACCGCACTTTTCATCAAACTGAATCCGTCTTTGTGTTTTAATCCTATATACAGCATCAAAATGAATTTAAGAGTTAAACCAATTAAGAATTTAAAACCAATTATGAAGAAAAAAGATTTATTAATTAATACAGTTTGAATCTCATAATACTCTATATATAGCTGTATGTAATTTTTGTAATTTGACTGAGCGCTTAAAAACCTTTTAATGACAGCTATTATCTGTTGCAATTTTAATTTGATTAAGTTCACTGCGAATCATAATTCTTACTACAGTTATTCTGTTATTGACAAGTAATCGAAGCCCTTCCTCCGGCAAGGACTCTTAGCGATACAAGGGATTGACGCGCTATTTCAGGAAGCTATAGTGATTACGCTTCGATCGCCAATGAGAGCTTATCTCGATGACGGCTTCTAAAGAAGACGCTTGTGTACACGTACATATACCGTTAGTAGCCGCCGCCAATAGCCTTTTCATCCCCTTGACCCATCCCTTGACTAAACTTACTCTAGGCTCGGTAAGTTATTACATCGTGAAAATAAGGGGAAAATTGGAAAGCGATTTAGTCGTGAAAATGGTGTCAATTACCGCTAGTGTTGATATCGGTTAGTGTCGATATCGGTTTAGGAAAGGAAATGCGTTTCGCGGTCTGCGTCCTCCTCCCCAGCGCGATAGAATGCTTTTACGACACCGGTATAAAGAATGAATACGTCGAGGGACTATAATGGAAAATTTCTCGATGATAATTTTCTAGCGATGTTATCAGGCAAAACTTATCAGACAGATAATAAATTATCAGGCAGAGACGAAGATAAGAAGAAATTAATTTATTGCGTTCGCAAGGACGGGAACCACGGAGTGCAATCTGATGAAACGTAACGAGGAAGTAATTCGTTGTGTCCTAGTTGGCGGAAATTTGTAAGGTTGCCTTTTGGAGATGAGTGATAGCCGTCGTGATGCAGTGATAAAGTTTGAAGGATGGATATGAATAAATGATGTAGAGACTTGTGCTTATCGAGTACCGGAAAATTTCTGACATCACAATTTCGTTTCTTAAATGGCTTTTTGTGTTTGAATGCGGATGTATATGTGTATGTAGATGTATGTGTTTGCCTGCATGAGACTGTTATAATATTCCCTAACTCGACATATAATCCTCAAATTTAGTTGAAGCAACAAGAAAATCATTTTACAATTTCATTTATTATTATTCAATTTAGTATAACATACGTTGATATGATCGCGTGAAGCAACCCTAACATACTTGATTAAATTTATTAATTTACTCATTAGAATCTTTATTTGAATTATTTGTTAAATTTATTGATGCAATAACTCGATAATATACTTTTTTGTTTTGAATGCACAAGCGAAAGTTGCACGGCAAAGTTCTTATAATTTTCCAAGTTTTATTCGCATTTTACTTCATGTAATCACGACTATCAACAATGTACAATGGCGTCAAGCCGTGGCCATCTATTTTGGAGCTCGCAGAACCATAACGGAGCGTGTTTACGCGGACTAATAAATTTCGTGAGTTACCGAAACTCCCTTCGAACTTTATGATAAAGCGCCGACGTCACCTACCGGTGGGTGTACAAGGAGTTCTTGCTGCCTCTACGAGGTCTTCTCGACTTCCGGGCGGCGCCTCCAGCATTGTCGCGCTGCCGGAAAATTTCTTTACGCATAGCAGGCTTAACGCTGGAAGAAACCACAAATAATGCATTATACATATAACTTCCAATTTCAAATCAAAAAATAAATCTACCATAATTACATTGTAAGCAACAAATGAAGTAAGCAGACATTTTACTTCTCACTGTGTAATACAATATCTCAAATAAGCAAGATGACGTCAAATGACGTCTCAATAACGTTTTAATGATGTTCTTAACGGTAATAAGACGTTACTTTTCTATTTGAAAATAATAAAAACTAGAAAATGTATTTGTTTATATTGATAATTTGTATTTTAACTTATCTAATTGCAACATAATTCTATATCAAGTTTAAAAATGTAGTGTTGTTTATCTGTTAAGTGGACAAAATTGTAAGATAAGGTTAAGTAGATTAACTTTGAATCATGAATGTTAATCACGAAAAGAATTTGCAAGTAAATTTGCAAGAAAGAAATTCCTGATTAAATGACCTCGTCGATGTAACTGCGGTATAATTAGGGCACACTGTAGAGAGATTGCTTAGCATTTTCAAGCAATGTACTCCGCTCGGCATTCAATAGCTCTTTTCTAGGAAATTGGAGACGCTACCATACATATTTATAGGTAGAGTCCTTTGGGAATTTGGGAAGTTATCAGAGAGAGAAAGAGAAAGAGGGGGGAGAGAAAGAGAGAGGGGGGAGGGGGAAGAGAGGGAGAGGGGATGGGAGGGAGGGAGGAGGGGAGAGGAGGATGGGGGGAGGGAGGGGAGGGGAGGGAGGAGAGAGAGAGAGAGAGAGAGAGAGAGAGAGAGAGAGATGTTCTCTAACTTAAAAGGATCAGAAAAATGTGCCTTTCTTATGCTCACGGGAACATTAATACCGTTCAATGCGCGCGGTCAACTATAAAATTTCTTGTAATATTTAAGAAATATATTTTTGTTTATCTAATCAATAATATATTCTCTAAATTTTTTTAGAAATCTCACCAAGAGAGTGAAAATATATATATTTTTTGGAAAAGAATAAAAATATTTTACAAAGAGAATTTTTATTCTTTTTGATACACAAGATTTTATTTATCAAAGATCATTTATTTTCATTATTACAATTTTTCGCGTACAATAGTTCCCGATCGAAAACGCAATTTTCCATTAGAAACAAAAAATGCAGAGCACGTTATTCGAAACTAGGTCGAAACCAGAATTGAGAATGCATATTCCTTGCAATGTAGCAACACGCAGTAACATTGCGATTTATAAAATGATACAATAGTATTGTTAAACTAAATAGAATAATCCGGTTTCACCAAAAATTGAAAACTTTTATTACGCTTATAACCAGCTAATTTTACATTTATAATTTTATACTATTGTTTAAAATTTCATAAATAATAATGTATAAAATGTTTGATTACAAAAAACAATATATGTGATTACGAGTCATTTCAAGAAAAAATAATTAAAGTTTTAAACGCCGCACTATATAGTTCTGTATCATACATCACTGTTATACGTAACGTTAATATCAAACTGACTTGCAATTTTATGGATTCATGATTTTTTTAAATAAAATTATTTAATCCGTAAATGGAAACGTGATTTATTGACTCACCCCGCTTTACGTCCCGCCACGTGTTCGTGATTTCGCCGAATCTGCCCAGTCCGTTTGGTGTCCGTCCATATATTCCTCTCACATCGTTCAGAGGTTCGGTTTTTCTCGACCCTGCAACAATAACAATTGTTAATTTTCATTAACATGCGTCCATAATCATCTGTTTTTTACAATATTATTTATATTATTTATATAATATCTTAATTAAAATCTTTTTGAGGATTTATAATTATATAATTAAACTCTAAAAAAAAAAAGAAATTTTCTCTCAAATAATATGAAACTCAGGATATAATTGAACACTATACGTGCGCGCATAGAAAACATACGCGCGAAGAAAACATGGTTAAATTTAGAATTTGCAAACTTTACATATGAGTTGATCCCAGCGATTAAGTCTTTAAAGTCTGATTTTTTTTAAATATGACGAACATTATAGTTATTTTTAAATACAAAAATTAGATCAAAACATAAGAATTAACGAGTTTAA
>Ga0157363_1002713_pt1 | contig 15724 bp, 7 predicted proteins | sample AttsexASBM1_FD_111477 | JGI IMG/M metagenome (GOLD analysis project Ga0157363, IMG submission 111477) | Fungus gardens microbial communities from leaf cutter ant in Ribeirão Preto, State of São Paulo, Brazil - Atta sexdens ASBM1 | ecosystem: Host-associated > Fungi > Mycelium > Unclassified ...
AGCAAAATTGCTCTTTCAATGTTTCTTTCCGTTCTTTTTCGTATTAGTGTATGCAAATAGACCGAATTACGCCATAATACGCGTATAATAAATCTAGCTTTCCCGATCAGGCGTCGCGTTAATTAGCGCGTGCAAATATGCAATTCGAATGCGAGGCGTGATTTACGTGATCGGCAGGCGAGTCCGTCAATCACGTAAATTCGATCCGCGAGCACCCGCGATTTGTCCCCAATGATTTTGCGCAAGACTGGAAGAGGATGACTTTAATGTCAATGTTAGCACCAGCGAACACCGGTTTGTTTCGTAAACAACGGCGGCAATGGACGAAATCGCGAGTGGCCAATCCGTTTCGGATCGATCTCAAGGGGGGATATCGGGAGATATGGCACAAGAAACATTCGCTCGTTTACTCGCGCGAATTGCGAAAGGCGGCAATGCCGGCAATCGCGATTGGATCATGCGCGCGCGCACATGAGAGAACATCTTGGGGGCTCGCAGTTGCGACACGCGCACACAATTACGCAACTTGCGTAACCTGCGCCGCGAGCCAGCGACTCGCTCTCGAGGAACGTGCCCGTATATTCGCCATGTCGAGCAGAGACTGGCCGGTATACCAATTCATCTGAAAAGATCTGGAATATCTAATACCCGTGTCTGTACCAATAGGATATACACTGTTAAAATGTCAATAAAATAAAATAAAATTCAATATGTACTTTTAAGTTACACAAATTAAATTTAATCACTAAGAAAAATTATGAATTATGAATAATTATGGGTTGAATTAAGTAGTAATTCTAAGACACTAGATATGTAGGTATTCCCATTCATCATTTTGGTTCTACTTGATTGATTATAGTATACGATTAGTGACAAAAGTTAATTAAGAAAAGCCCGCTCACCTCAAATTTTAATAAAAATACACTGAAGCGATTTAATATTTCGGTTCGCGGAGCAGAGCGATACTTTTTTCTTGTCGAATCTTTATTTTTACGCAAAAACGATATCGATTCAATATTTTCATCCAAATTTGGATTCTTCTTAACATTTACCTTTGTCACTAACCTTTGTCGTAATCTATTAATCAAGAGGAACCAAGATGGCGGATAAAAATACCTACATATCCAGTGTCTTAGTAATTCTGGTGGAAAATAGACGAAATTTTTCCAAATTTTTTGGTTAAATCTACTAGAATTCTAGTTGAATAGAATTCTGATTGATATAATTATTCTGGTACAAGAAGAATTCTAATAGATTTCACAAATATCAACCAGAATTCCGGTCTCAATTAGAATTCTAATAAATTTAACCAAAAAATTCGTCCATTTTTTACCAGAAATTTCAATGATTTAATGATACTACATGTATGATATTATATGTAAGTATATTTATGCACATATGTATGAAATTTAGTATATTTTTCATAAAATTTTGTGAAAGTTAGTACATTTTCCATTAAATTCTGTATAGATCTGTTTGAAACTTCATGCATGTGAACATTAAATTTAAGTTACCTGACTTCATTTTCATTCCACATTAAATGTTTCTGCTTGAAAGTTTTCGTTACGTTAAATTGAAATTTGCTACCTTGATATCTTTATCTTTTTCTAATTCTAAGAATTAAAAAAGAATGAAGAGTAAATTGAACTGCGATTAAAGTCAATCTACATTGATAGAACGGCTATAAGTGTGATTTGAAAGCAGCTTAGCAGAATATTAATTCAGAAGATTTCGTTAAAATGAAGAAAATTTCTCATCGATTAAATATTCCTTTAAATAAAATTAAATATTTAATTATTTAGAATAAATATAGAGAGGAAGAGAAGAAGAGTGATTCTTTTTAAAAAAGATAATATTAACTTGGAAAACAAGTATTGTATTAATAATAAGTATATTGTATGTAGATAAGTTTGGCTTGCATCTTGAAAATTGCATTAGACGAGAAGTAAATATATTACCGGTTTTGTGTGTGTGTGTGTGTGTGTGTGTGTGTGTGTGTGTGTGTGTGTGTGTGTGTGTGTTTAAAACGATTTAATAATTTAAATAAAATTGATAAGAGTATATATAGATATAATAATAATAATAATAACTTTAATGGAGTGCAAATAATAAGAAATAAACATTTTGTACGTATGTATGTATATGTTACGTTTTTCATAGAGTATGGAAATTTTGAAACATTTGAAAGTTCAAAGCCCTTCCCCTGTCGCCCTTATTTGAAAGAATTCCAAAAATTAAATTGTGATTCCTCAGATATATTAGTTTGTAACTTTATTTGTGCCACCCTGTATATGCGTATTCTTTAATTTAATATAATTTAGTTCTTTAATTTAATATAAAAATCGATTAGTGTAAAATGATATGAAATACCGATTTTTTTTGGAATTATGATTTTATAATATTTTTTCTTTTCTTTCTTCTTCTTCTTTTATAACTTTAGACGTTGCTCAATTATAATTTCTAAGTGCATGCAATAAAGTCATTATTATTGATTCTGATTATCATTATTATTACTATTATTAAATACTAATAATATTATTTCTCCTCTCGAGAGAATATATGATGTTACTAAATCAATCGGATTTGCAGCATATTTCTGATGCATCTCTAACAGAAGAAATCACACGAAGAAAAATTATTTCTCGTAATTCCTTTCAGTGAGAAACACACACTGAAAATACACTTCGAATCTGTCTTATTTTGTAATCGGTGTTCAATGACAGTAATAACAGTAATATCAAGATAAGTTTTAGTATTTCATAATCAAAGATTTTGTATTACGACTTATAAAAAACAAGAACACACATTACGCACAATTGCGGCTGAAATTACTTCGGTATTCGTATCTCAGATACCGGTTTTCGTTCATATTTCACTCTTATCGATAATGCGCGATATATGTAGCACCATTACCTTACATATACCATAAAAAGTCTCAAAAATAAATGCATGCGTTTATTGATAAAAGTACATATGGATCACTCATTCGAAACGGAATCGATAACTTTGTTTATTTATATGTATATACATTTGTGTGCTTTAAATATAAATACTGAATGTCAGTGCTTCCACAGAAGCTTCGTGTTATACGAATCAAGGGCGATCGACGTTTTCGTATTCTGCTCTCGTAGGTGACCGTGAGGGTTACACGAAGTTCTTTCCTCGACAAAGTCTTAAGTTTTCCCTTTCTTTTTTTTTTTTTTTTTTTTAACGACTCCACGTAATTCGATTCAGAGCGTTGCACAATAAGATCCAGTAAATTTCACTAGTATTAATCCCAAATTAATACTGTCAATGCAATTTGACCTAAATTGTTATTTCTTTCATTTTTCAATAAAAAGAAGGACGAAAGAGAAAGGGACAAAAATTAAGATCATGCAACTCGAGCGAAGGAAAGGATGTATTAATGACGGAAAGCTGTGTTTCGAAATGCATGCATATTTTATATACAAGAAAAAAAAACGATTTTACTGAAGTATTTCAAAATTTTAAGTATTTCGAAAGGTAGATACAGATCTGAAAATAATTTCGTTCGACTATCAAAATAATTATGTAGGAAATTCAAGCGTAATGAGCAGTGCTGCAAAAAGTTCTGATGTTCTAGCAATCAGTTTCATCTTACATAATTATCTTCATAGACCAACTAAATTATTTTTAGATCTGTATCTAGTTAAACTTTTAAATGCTTCAGCGAAATCTTTCTTTTCGTATACACTCGGAACAATATTTTAAAATATACTTATTAAGAGATTTTAGAAAAACTTTATTTTGTACTCAAAATAAGAATTTATTTTCTTTTTGAAAAATGTTATAAAATTGATCAGAGAAGCAACTTTATATATATATATATATATATAATAAGCAAATCGAATTTGTTTTAACAATTTTGATTAGGTATTAAACTTGCTAGGATTATATTTTGAATACTTTTAATAAATTTATAATAGATTTTTTACATGCACATACTGATAAAAAAAATAATGCTACAACAGCATTAAAATAATTTGAAAATAATATTGTAATGCAATAACATTATTAATAATGAAACCAACACGCCATATCCTTGATTTATAATTAATTAAATTTAATAAAATTATAATTTGTTTCATTAATACTCCTTAGAATATTTTCAATTAAAATAACGCTGTTGATATAACATAATTTTTTTCAGTGTACGGCATATATTTTTCTGTGTATAGAAATGATTTTAAAAATAATTCAAATTAGGTATAACCTGACATTACAAACTTAACAGTATTATATATCTCAGGTATAATTCTATAAATAATTCAATTGAATTAAATATCTCTGCCAGACTTTTCATCGAGCAGAAAGTGACTAAATTGCACGTGCCAAGGTATTTCTGACGTCAATTACGCAACAGTATTTAGTTCTCTGATCAGACGAAGAAGAAAAAGAAGAAGAAGAAGAAGGAAAAAGATAATTCGAAGGAACAACGAGAGAGAACGGCAATCGAGAACGGGGCGGGCTCTCCTCGGGAAAGGACACGATTAATAACAGTCGATAAAAGTCAAGCGACTCGCAGTGACCCGACAACGGTGCGGTCAAGGTGGCGCGTTTCGTAATTCAACCGGTGCGCCTTCGCCGTCGCTGTCACCTGGCATGCCAATTACACCCAACGCTCTCGTCTTTTTCTCGCGCGCTATCGAGATAACCCACTTTTCGACCGGGCCGAAGAACTGGCTATTCCGTCGTGTTAGTCTCTTTCCTTTACGGCCGATTATTTCAATTCGCGATCTAGACAGCCGGATTTGCCGCGGTCGCCCGTATCCACCAACCTTCACCTATGCTGAAAGAATTTGCTCTTTTGCTAAAAATTTTCTATCTTCTCATTGCCCAATTATAGAGAGTTACGATTTTTTTATTTATTTTCGGCATCACCTCATGATTGCACAACGTGACGAAATATCGTATATATGAAGTATCGTAGCGAATAAGATTTGGAAATACGAGTGTTAAGATAGCAGAACGGTTTCCCTTTTTAACGCAGAATGCGGAAACTTTTTTCGGAATTTATTATCCGACGCTTTGTAATTTTTACTGCTGTATACTTATAGAGTTGTCATAAATTCCTCATCCTGAAGTTCCAAATAACTTTCTCTGATTTTCAGATACAATTTCAGATACGATTTTCCCTGATGCTTTTAAGAAGATTTTGAAATTTTTTTGTACTTTCATCTTGATTTGGAAATATATTTTGTTGAGCAATTAAATATGGCAATGTAAATTATTAACGTTGCTGACACTATTCTATTAGGCATCGAAATGTAAATCAATTCATTTCAGTGGTCAGTTTCAAAATAAATAATATCCATATCTCTCAAATTTAATACATTTTCTTGAATTGGATTGAATATATAGAAATAATTAAAAATAACTCAACTTGAATGTAATTTGACATTATGAATCTAACAGTATAGACAGTATATGCATATTAAACTTCTTTGAAGCTAAGAATGAAAATGTTGCAGTTCCTTCATTTCCAAGCTTGTATTAAATTTTCTATTAATGCTTTCTAGAAAGAGAAATATGAAAAATATGGAAGAGAGCAAAGTGGAAATCGAGTTTCTTATTTCCTTGTCACATATATTTTTTCACTTATAACGTCACTCTTCTTACACGTCTCCAGGTTTTCACGAAACGTGAGTCGCCGTAACATTAAGAAAACAGCCTAAGAAATCTGTTACAAGAGGCGCGGAGTCTTGCGACACGCCGCGCTAAGCAAACAGTTATAAATCACGAGTCTTGCTGCGGTTGACCCAGTCGAGGCTCACAACGCGGGAGGACATGGAGGATCAGACTCCGAATGACGTGTAAAGAGGCATAAAAGGCGGACTTACCGGCGTACGTGCTCTTGAAGCTCTCATGAAGTTTGAAGGTGAAGGGAATGTGGACCTTCATCATCTCCATTTGCGGTATGCGTGGCGAATGCGTTATCACGCCGCCGCCGCCGCCGAACATCAAGTCGTCGCCGTGGACACGTAGTACCATCATGTTCCTGCGATCAGACAGAATATACGCCTTTCAGATAGCTCGAGCAATTCATCGATGACCGGCGAGTCGGTTATCAATGATGTGTATTATCAAATCTTTGTATAATTACGCTAGGATAATTGTGGGCAATTTTACGATCAATTTAAGCTATTTATTGTTTCAATTCAAGAAATCGCTACACGCTTGAATGCTAATTATAATATAAATCCAAGAATGACGAAATGTTATGAGATGTTTTGTTTCTTTTCGTTATTTTTAGAATCTTCAAATAAATCAGTCGGGACATATGCGAAGCGACGTATTAATTAATTTAACCTTATCGTCATTCCAATTTAAAAAAATCGTTAAAGACATTTGGCGGATAGTTGTTTATAAATTCAAGAATGATGGAATATTCCAAGAATGTCAGGCGTCACTCTTTTATTATTTTTAGAAAATCAATTCCAAGTTTTCCAAATTTTTCCCATTTTTCAGGTACTATCTATATCTGAAATAGTGAATAATTATTGATATTAGTTATGTCAAGTATGTCACTGTAATCAGTGAATAAAATGTGAAATCCCTGACCTAGCTAATCTTTATTATGTGATCTAATTAATCTTGTTTTAGCATAAATTCAGTGAATATAATATTAGAAGATTGAAATTAACATGCAAATATCAATATTTTAATATATAATGCTCAAACATTCTTCCTTTTTTTAATTGAACTTCACTAATTATCCAGTGCCAAGTATGGTAATTAGTATCCACTAATTCAGATTTAGAGAGTAACTCAGGATAAATATCCTAATTTATTTTAATCGTCGAAATTATATATATTAATAGTAAAGAAAACAAAATTATTATTGCAGAAAATATTACTCGTTCTGATAATCGCAACAAAAAATAATTCTTACTTCTGATTAAAAATACCAAAGAGCTAGCAGACAAACGCAAAAACTCTTCGCGAATAGAATCCCAAAGACCGTTAGCTTCTAACAATATAGGTCAATCGAGGAAAAGAAGTCAAATATGCATGGTGAAAAGAAGTCAGATATACATGAAAGCGGTTCATCGAAAGTTGCTGAGTACCGCTAATTTCAAAATTAATAAGGTAATCAGCAGAATCGGATATGATTAACTATTATAGCGATCAATTTAATTTCATGCTGCAGAACAGTGACGACGACGACGAAACGCAAAGAACTGATACGGAATAAAAAATTAAAACAATCATTCACAGTTAAACAATGGTGATTAACATGCAGGAGACTAACTATTGCCACCGAGTCGGATTCGAAACCGAGTTTGAACCAGGCTGTCAATAACTTTGCGGCCTTGAGACCCAAAGGAATTTTACGACAAAAATAATTCGGTTCCGGAAGCGGATCACAGACAATTGTAAGATTAGAAAGACAAATCCTATCAAGCCCGCGATTCGGCATTCGGAGTTATGAGGCACTTCATACCAGTTTAATCAATGTAGATTAAAACTTTAATCCTCGATTGCAGAAACTGGTCATTTGATCAAATTCAGACTGGTTGCTAGAATAAAAACATTTTTTGTTGCATGATTCATCATTTTTAACTTCCAACAAAATTATTTTCAGATCTAAATCCAGTAAAAATTTAGATCTTTCAGCAAAATCTCTGCATGGAAAAACATATTTTGCTGAAAAATCCAAAGTTTTAGGTTGAAATCTATTATTTCCTGTTCTATTGCTTCTCAACAGTGTCTCAGACTTTAATCTTGGTTCAACTTACACTTAATCTAATTCTTTTGAAGTAGAAAAAGATGAAGAGTAAATTGGACCGAAACTATAGTTAATTTATATTGACAGAAGTAGACATCTCAGGATTGTGAATGTAACGCCTCTAATAATATTCGAGGAAAAAATTCAATATCTATGAAGAAGAATTAAGAATAAGAAACGGATTTTTCAGCTTTGCGTGCCGAAGGTTAAATTTCATTCATTAATAATTCTTCTGTGATTCTTCTCATATCATTCTTGTTCCATAGAAATAAAATTTACATCATAGTTCTAACAAATCCGATGTGTTAAAATTGTAATTTTGCATCGATTTTTCTCTACAATTTCATAAATCTACCATGATGCGAGTGATCGCGAGCATTTCGCTGAAACGGCTTAAAAAATCGCATCAATTTAACGTTAATTAATGACATGTAAAGTATCCTTAATGACTGATAATTTCCCCTTTTTATTATACGAAAAATTATGATGGCCTCACGATATTCACGATAAAAGAAATATTCTGATGAAGCATTCGACACCTTAAATTATGAGTTTCGAAGATTCGCAATTCAAGGCAAGATTCGAGTCATAAAATTCAGCCGAAACAGCAAAATGTGAGAATAAATGTAAAATACATTTATCGGATAAGCGCATGACTTGAGATGCAGGAGAACCTCATCCCGATTCAACAAAAATTGTAATAATCACGATGATTCGCGAAAGTCGGGAAGGAGGAAGGAGAGCGCGAGTTAACGACGAAGCGGTCGATGGTGATAACGATGGCAACATCGATGAGAGAATTTACTGCTCGCGATTGCGAGGAGTTTCACGATTTACAAACAGTGCGACTCAGCTTTCGAGACTCTTTCGTTCCTACTTTCGAGACCCCGAGCACGAAAGTGGCTGCGTCACTCGAGAAAATCAGAGATACTTATCGCTCGTTGTGCTGTTGTCGTCTCTCGTCGTCGTCGTCGTCGTCGTCGTCGTCATCCGGAAGCGCGGAACTCGCGACTGTTGACTTCAACTAAATTGTCGACTCTCGAAACGTCTCGGCCGAGAGAGAGAGAGAAATAGAACACACACTCGTGTTCATTTCTACCAATGTGTAGATTAATTTTAATCTGCTCTTTAATCTCGGTTTAATCTGCTCTTTATCTTTCTCAAATTTTTAAAAGTACAGATAGAAAAATATCATTTTGTCGCTAAGAAAAGTGATTACTCAATTTATTTTTTTTTCTTTTAAATAACTTTTAAATACTCTTTAACTAACAATAAGAATATTTTTTATATAACATTTATTAATAAGCTTATATGATATTTATTATAAATTTTGGAAAATCATACTGGGAAAAAGATGCTTAAAAATAATATATTGTAAATATATTTATTAAATATATTTATTATATGGGCGAAATAAAATTTTATTCCTAGCAAAGTCATCTATTTTATTTTTTTGCAATTAAAGAGATATATTTCACAGAAATGTAAATTTTGTCATTACAATCCAATTTCGTAAATAATATTTGCTTCGCAATATTTCAACATTTTTCTCTCAGTGCATGTTGTTATGTACTGGTGTAATGAAATTACATTATTATAGGAATGTTTGTCTTATTTCGAGCGAAATGAAATTCCAAGCTGTGTTTGTAAACCTCGAAATTTCTCGAAAGATGAAATAGAAGAGGAGAAGGAAGGATCAATCTTCTTTACTCAAAACAAGAATTTATTTTCTTTTGAAGCATATATATTATAAGGCTGATCGAAGAAGCGACTTTATATAATAAGCAAATCGAATTTGCTTTAATTTAATAATCTTAATTGAATTAAACCTATTAGACTTCAACAAAATATATTTTGAATATATTTATGCTTATGATGAATTTTACTGAAAGAAAAGTATATCGTATTTGTGACTATAATTGCATGATGATAAAATAATTATGATTAGGGGCATCATTTTTATACTTATTATTGCTATAATGTTAGTAACAATAACCTATGTATAGTTTTATCAACGCGTACAAAAATTGTACTATAAATTGTGATAATTTCAAATATTAATATAGTAAAATATGAAAATATGATAAATGAAATAACTATTTTTATGTGATTGGAATCATAATTATAATGAATATAACCATTTTTTCAATATTCGTTTACTATTCACATGTGGTAATAATATATAACAATACATAAAAAAATATATTTTTAAAAATGGAAAAATTTGCAATCATTTTCAAATAGTGTGTGTGTGTAACTATATTAATAGCACATTTGATTAAACTTCTAACTATAAATTTAATTGGTCAATATAAATAATACAGATTTAAGGGAACTATTTTGGAGTCAGCGCGGTAAGAGGAGCGCAATCTATACGAGGGCAAATCAATAAGTTTTTAGAAAAATAGTAAAATTTTTTTTTATTGATTCATTTTTATTTCTCAACACAGTCTATTTTCAGCTCAATATATTTGATCCAACGATTCTCCAACTTTTTCAAGCCATCCGAATAATATGATTTATCCAATCCTTTAAAATAAGTCTCTATTTCGGCGATGAGCTGCTCTCTGGTGATAAATCTCTTTCCTCCGAACCATTTCTTCAGATTTGGAAACAGGAAATAGTCACAGAGGGCTAAATCTGACAAATATGCTGGATGGGGAAGCAATTCGTAGCGAAATTCGTTTGATTTGGCCATCGGTGCTGGGCACATGTGAACCTGTGCATTGTCTTGATGGAAGAGCCCTTTCTTCTTCGCCAAATGAGGACGTTTTTTTTTAAATGTTGTTGAAACGGTCCAATAAGGCTGCGCCTAATAATCGCCATTGATCGTTTGCTTCGACAGAAGGTATGAATTATACCGTGTGCATCCCAAAAAACTGTGGCCATCACCTTTCCGGCCGACTTTACGGAGCTGGTGAAGTCCATTGTTTTGACTGTTCTTCCGTCTCGAGTGTGAAGTGATGGATCCGTGTTTCGTCTACAGTAATGAATCGACGCAGAAATTCATCTGGATTATGTTGAAACATCTCCAAACATTATTTTAAAATCACATGGTCACGCTTATGGTCTACAATGAGCAAATCTTGTGTGGCACCCGCTATCTTGCCTTAGCTTTTTCATATCCAATTGTTCGTGCAAAATTGAAATCACTGTGCCATGTGATATGCCTGTGGCCTCAACAAGCTCGCGCACTTTCACTCATCAAAACAATATCGTGGACTTTATCGATGATTTCTGATGTAACAGCCTCAATTGGACATCCCGAAGAGTGCATCACATGTGGATGTATGACCACGTTTAAATTCATTCATCCAATTGTATACAGTCGCTGGTGCAGATGTGCTATGAAATCATTATCCAATTCTTTGATTTCTTTCGGATTAAATCTTTGATATGTAGATGTTTGATGCATGAAACTCGTTTTTTTCCGTTTTTTTCCAAAAAAGGTTGTTCGCTTTAATCATCTACAGAAATGAAACCTCGCGAATGAATTCCGCTCAAAATTTGACAGTAATCAGCTGAGAGATGCTATTTGTCAAAAAGTAATGTGACATTGCGAGTGCCTTCTGACAAATTTTCTAAGAACTTATTGAATTTGCCCTCGTATTTATATAATCATTAATAGTATAATGTGTATTAAAAGATGTTAGTTTGAACGTTTCGGTTATTGGTTTTAGCCATCTTCAGCAAATAATTAATACATTAATAAAGAATATCCTCTATCCAATCTGAAAGTGAGAAAAACACAAAGAACACATTGTACAAAGAAATTACCTGTCTTCTTGTTAATAAGTGATTGCGTTCTAACAAAGTTATTAAAAATTAAAAATTACGTAAAATTAACATTGAAATTGTACAAAGAAAGTGCTTACCTCAATTCCATATAACAGTCAAGTATATTACAATATTGATTAAATAAAAAAGATTTATATAAAACATGTTGTGATAAAACTTTAAAAATCGACAAGATGTATCGAATGTTCTTAACTGTCTCACGTCTAAAAATGTAATAAACAGGATGTTTTTAAGATAGATACTGAATGAAACATAGAATGATGTTGTCTTTGTGTAAGTTGAATCTAAATTTATTTATATATATTTATTAATATTTTATCTCTTGGCATATTTCCGAAATTTTGAAATCGCTGTATCTTTGAATCCTTTGAGGTACAAACGAAAGTAGGAGAAATACAAACGAGTACAAACAATTCTCTTTCAAATGCCGTTGGTCCCATTTCGATATGTTGAAAATTGGCTAAGTTTGCTATATAGAGGACGCGCAAAAACTGAAACGCATTGTATCTCCGAAGTCTTTGAGATACAAATGAAAGTAGAAGAGATACAAACGATTTTCTTTCGAATGCCATTGCTGCTATTTCGATATCTTTAAAAATGGCCGACTTCCTCTCTTGGCACATTTCCGAAATTTTGAAATCACTGTATCTCCGAACTCTTTGAGGTACAAACGAAAGTAGAAGAGATACAAACGATTCTCTTTCGAATGACATAAATGAAATTTAAAAAAGTTAAAGTTGCGCGCTAGCCATTTTTTATTTTTCACTTTTTAACTGTTTCACTTTATTTAACTGTTTGAGGTACAAACGAAATAATGATTAGTATAAACAAGTACAAACGAAGTACAAACGGCCTGCGATATTAATTTTTATTTTTGATAAAGTTAAGCGCCAAGTTCACATCGGTCATGCCCGCCATGGTCGGACGATCTCTCGAGACTGAGGACGATCGCTTTATCATTATTATTTCCTAACTATTAATAAATACCAGCGTATCATTTCGTTTCCATGTCTTCACATATTAATAATATTGAACTGGCAACAGAGGCATGAAATTAAGAATGGTTACAGTAGAAAGTATAAGTAACGTTGACAATGTCTCGATCAACATGCGATTAGCTCAACGTAAATATGTTAGCCTATCCGTTCTAAGGATCATACGTTCAAATTTTTATCGACGATGCGATGTGTTTTTTAATAATTAATTGTAGATAATAGGATATAGAATGTACAAAATAATAAATAATGAATTAAAATAGAAAAATATAAAGTAATAACAAAATTTTTCTTTTTCGTTAAGAGATAATCGGATAAATTGTTTGATCACAATTACCAAATTATTTCGTTTAAAATAATTAATAATTTGGTTATATTTGTTATATGATTTCGCAATAATCATCTAATTTTGCTACCAATTTCCAAATCTTGGTAATAATAGATGTAGAATTCTATGTATTTTTAATTATGTTTGTTGTTACAATATTTTATAGTACAATTTACTGCAAATACAATTTATATGTAAGATAACCATACCAATATAGTTGAATGAATACATAGTCGTTATGATCATAATGTAGTATTCAAGTTATTATAATTCATATGGTCAAAACAATTATAAATTTATGATTGTCCCAAAAAAACTATAAATTATAATTAAATTATTTTTTGGTTCCAATTTTTTTTTCTCAATGTTGTAACAGATTTGGATGGATATACGAACTTTTGAAATACTTTATTAAAAAAATATATTAAATTTTAATAAATCATTTGTTTGAATAGTGTCAATTAAATATTTACTGACAAATACGAAGATAATATATATTTATTTGATACAAGAACCATTAATTTAATTTAACTATCATTTCTCTTTATCGGATAAATATTTATTAAAATTGAGTATGTATGGATATATATATATATATATATATATATATATATATATATATATATATATATATTCATTCTCAGTGTTAAAACAAGTAATTATTTATTTGTGTACTGTATCTATGTATTTTTCTATTTATAGAAAAAGACAACAAGTAAGTCAAACTGAAATTAAAATTAATCTATATTGATAAAAACACAAGATTGATCTTCCCTTCTTTCCTGCTTCATTTTTCGAAAAATTTCGAAGTTTACAAATACAGCCTGGAATTTCGTTTTGCGCGGAATAAGACATACGTTCCTATATTATACGTGATTTCAATTCATTCATCGTTTTGACAGAAAACTTGCATCCGAATTGAAAGACGAGCTTGTTGTTAGTGTTTTCCGCGAAGATCAACCGCTCAAGACATACCTAAGTAATTTCATGTAGCGCTTTGAAGCTTCTATCAAAGATAAAAATAATAATTTTGAATATTATTATTTTTGGTATTTAATAAAGTATAACTAAAGCTTAATTAATATAACTAATGCTTAATTTAAAACTACAATAGGAACAGGCAATAAGAACAGGAAATAACATGATACTTTCCAATAAGAAACACAGTGTGACATAAAAATCATTCCATCTTTGTTTAACGTTGGCAAACAATAAATCCTACACAATGTGTTCATAGAGAAAAAGATTTGTTTGGACTCAAGAGTTTTATTTACAATTGTTTCATTGAAACAAATTTAATTTTAAATGAAACATTTTATTTTATTAAAGGATTTAGTGCATATAATGCATATAATCATATTTTTAAACATCCATTTGGTTGAACTATTCCAATAAATTTGTTTAACTTAATGAAAGCCTTTCTCTGTGTTCTTTGCTTCCTGTTTTTTGCTCTTTCCTTCATGCCTTTTTTTTCTTTGTAACCGTTTCATTGACAATCACGTTTCTTTTATAACGTATTCCTTGTTTTTTTCGAAATTTGTCAACTTTTATCTCGAGTGACAGAAAACGAAGAAACTGAATAAGAGACAAAAAGGTAAAAAGTAAAAAGTGATAAAAAGCAAGAAACAGGAGAAAGCAAACAGCACATTGTAGATTAGGCTTTAGAATGTAATGATTCACCTGTGTTTCTTGCTGAAAAGCACGTATAATGTTTAACAACCGATATTCTTTAGAGTGTACTCATGAAAATTGTACCTAAAAATGTACCACTTGAAGTGAGACGCTATCGTCTCTTGATCAAACATCGAATGTGTTTTCTAGGACCACTTCGACCAACTCCGATTAACTTTAATCGACGATTAGTTAATTGACCAATTGCATTTGTTATTTTACTTAATGATAGATGCGATTGGCCAATTCCAGTGGACTCGGAGTTAGTCGAGGTGGCCCTTAGGCCCAGTTCCATAAACTCACGGTTAACTCTTAACCGAGGTTCAACTTATTTCTCATCTCTTTCCAATTTTAGAACGAACATTGACAATGAATAAATCTTTCACGTTTCGTCGCAGGTTTTCCCGGTTGGATTTCGATTGTCCTGTGAACAATTAACGACGTCATGATCGTTGCTTTGCGTGCCTTCAATTCGTATCGAATCTCGTATCTCTTCACCGATAGCCAAGACATAGCTATGTGACATCATTTATTGCTTCCGGAGCTATCCCGAGGCGATCGTTACGGAAGGTCCGTTAAATATTACCTAACAGCACAGTCTGTGAAAAAACTCGTTTCAAATAACAGTATTTTGCAAAGCCTTTTTATTATGCCTTTTACACATTTTTATACGTTTTTTCATTTACATCCCTCTCAGCATAAATCTCGAATAAAATCAATATAAAATAATTTTTTCAAAAATATAAATTTGAATCGCGATCTGAATTTATTACGAAGTAGCTTCTTTCTCCCTTAGTATGCTAAAAACGTTATAAAGTCTATAATATCTGTTATATAATAATGCAATATATAATGCAATATAACATATAAAATACGCTCGCAATCAATCTTTCTTTATTCCAAGAAAAAAAATATGGTTGCATAAATTAAAAATCTGAAAAAAATTCGATAAAAAACTACAAATCATATAATTAAGTTTATAATAATATTCAAGGTGGGATAATTAGAAACTCAATGACAATATAAATAGAATTCTAATCAGTACGAATACACTTTATTTATTAGGTGTACAATTTTGTTTCCGCCGTTTTTTTTCCGAAATTCGAGGCTTTATTGTAAAAAACTGGTTATACATTTATGATTCAAAGTATTGTCCATCGCTGGCCACTACTTTCTCCCATC
>Ga0157363_1002714_pt1 | contig 15723 bp, 8 predicted proteins | sample AttsexASBM1_FD_111477 | JGI IMG/M metagenome (GOLD analysis project Ga0157363, IMG submission 111477) | Fungus gardens microbial communities from leaf cutter ant in Ribeirão Preto, State of São Paulo, Brazil - Atta sexdens ASBM1 | ecosystem: Host-associated > Fungi > Mycelium > Unclassified ...
ACACACACACACACACACACACACACACACACACACACACACACACACATCAATATCCCATATCGTATAAATAAAAAATTTATTCATACTATAAATAACTCGATCAGTAAACGCGTCATTCTAAACAACAGACTATGCATCAACGATATAAAAATACGTCGTTGGCAAGAAATTAACTTTGCACTTTCGCACGTAAGACGCGGTGTTCGCATCCACAGAATGCACCTATTCACTATCTACAGTACTCACTTATACGAGTGCGTTATCACGAACTATCGAACGTGACTAACATATGGACGAGCGTCGTTAGTTGATCTGTATGTCGTTAGACGAAAAACACGATTTCGATATCCAGTCGACGTTGCACTATCAATACAGTCACTGTGAACAATACCAATACCGTTCGTACAACAGCAGCGTGATCTTCGGCGATCGAGACGCGAGTGCGTGCCACGATCGAGCGTGCACGCACGATCACTATTCAAGGATCACCAGGTGACACCGATCAGCCCAATGCTATGCGCTCTTGATTCTATTTTCATCGTGAATCGTTCTGTACTACAATTTTTTGATTCCAACAGGTAAAATTTTTTTCTCGTCAGATTTTTTATTAAAAAACTGTTAAAAACTCTAATATTTTTTTATAGTTTCTTTTCCTAGATTTGACAGTGACAAAAACTTTATTTTTCATTCATCGAAACATTCTGTTTTTTCAAGATTAGTTTCTCTGATAAAAATTAATCTTGAAAACAAGAAGATAACACATGTACAAATTTGATTAAAAATGATTTTTTAAATAACTTTCGATTGCATAGCATAATAAATTGTAAAATTTTAAAAATATCACATAATATATTATATCAATCAACTACCGAGTTTCGAGGACTCTTTTCGCGAATATCAGACTCAATCGAATTCAAAGATTCAAGGCCCAGTCGATATCTCCAGTTTACACTGACCTGACGGTATATGGGAATATCACGGCGTATCGATCGCGCCACGATTCGCGGACACACGACTAATGTTTATACATGATATTGCAAAGTGGATAATGAAGTATGATTACACGTCAAAGATCACCGCACAGCCTTGAATACGCCAGATCTCTGCGAGCAATAATGATGCACACGAACATTTACACACCTGACACGTTAAACACTGGAATGTGCATAAAATCACGCGGATAAGCTCAAATCATCGTCGTTGTCATCGTCATCATTATCGAGGCGCGTCATTAATTTTTCTGAATGCCGAACCCAATCGCCGCGGCCGTAAATCATTGTTTAACGATCGTGCTCCGGGAACGTCAATTCGCCCCGATCCGAGGCCGTTCACCGCGGCCGTTTTACCATTCTCGATTCTCAATTACGCACGAAGAGAATCTGTGATTATTACTGCCTTTGTGACGTCCACGCGAAATGTTTCTCCGTGAAAAATATTCTCTCGCCGTAAAGCTGTACCACGATACAATCAAACCTACTACACACTGCACCTCTTCGGAGTACGGACACGCGTGCACGTGCACGCGTGCGATACAGGTCTGGACTGTCTGCACCGCCTCGTTATTGAGTGGCTGACAGCTGGGTTGTACCGCGTGTGGCGAGTGTAACGCGCGAGCAGAGAAACCAAGGAGATAAATGCGCGGGGCGCGGGACAATTCGCTTCGTTTCACCCTTCGGTGCTAATGCGTATCGCTAACGCTTGCAGTTCGCCAAAGCACATGGCTATAATGTTACCTACCATTCCGTTTAATTGGACAATATCGGGAGGCTAGCCTTGTCAGGTAAACCAATTACATCGCTTTTAGCTTAACAGGCATTTAATTTGAGGTTTACATACTGTGCTGTTCGACAGATAAATAAATCGATAAGTTCTATAAGAGTCATTAACAAGAAATTCTAGAAATGTGAAAAATCATGTAAGAGAAACGGTAGCAACACGATACTGCTACCGTTTTCTCTTGCATTTATCTCCGCACTTGCAGTCATTTCTTTAATACATTTCTAACTTCTTGTAACAATTAAATTTAAACTCTAAAGTTTGGCAAAATTAATTATTTAAATAAGATATTAAGATACAATGTATAACACAATTTGATGAAATAAGTGAAAAAAATACATTGAAAAATGTACTAAATTTTAATAAATATTTATTGAAAAGTACTAACTAAATATTCAATAAAATGTATATTTATTCGATACAAGCTCCATTAATTTTATTGGTTTTTATTAAGTGAATTTATTTACTATAAGTAAATATTTAATTAATACTATTGAAAAGGTATATGCTTTAAAATTTAATAAATTTTTTCTCAGTATAAAAAAATGACTATAATTCTATTATCTACAATAATCATTGTGTTATAGTAGCAGAGAAATGTTATAACAATAAATGTTAAACATTTACTGACCAACTAAACTGTGAAAAATTATAGAAGTCGAACAATATAATAATAAGGATAAAAGTGCCGGGTATCCCGGAATAATCATTCGCGTTTCATTTTTGACGCCGACTACTATAGCCATTAAACGAAAACCCATAATTTTCAGATGGGTTCCGTGCCATCAATTGCACAAGATAAAGGTGGAGCGGCGACCGACGCAGCCGCGTAACATCATACGCCAATGTACACACGCAACATAGGCCAATTCTCTTAATTTCCTCTTGCGTGAAGATACTCACTAAGCCACTGTTTGAAAACAGAGGTTGTGCTGTTCCGGTATGAACGCGCTCCGTGGTATTCCGTCAAATGCGCCCTTGAAAACTCGCTACCTGCACCTCGCTAATGAATACTGCATGCGCCAATCTCTTTTAATTGGATCATCGCGCAAAATAAATTTGGATCGCTGAGCAACGCTCTCGTATCAGTTATATAAATACGAATAATTAATGAATTAAAGTAACACAGCAGTGTTATTATTTTATTTAAATAGGCTTAAATTTGACAGTCTCCCGCTTGCTTCTGAATTATTCAACTTTTAAGTAAGACGTTAATAAACCCGTGCTATATAAATTACAACTTCTCACATAAAATTAATTATCGACTCGCCTCTTTCATATTTTCGAATTAAATAAACTAACAGACATATCCTTCGCTGCGATTCGTGGCGGAAGTGAAGTGAAGAGAACCCATTCGAAATGGCAGGCCATTAAGCGCGAAGCGTTTGAATCGGACAGCCCACACGAGAAAATCCTTGTTGCTCTTTTCAAGCTTCATAATTATAATGTCTGTCGGCCTCGAACTACATCGCGCTTTGCTTATCGTTTCCCCTTTAATTAACTCAGCACAGCATCTGTCTTCGGACAAATCAATAAACGTTTATAGTAAATAACGCGTTCTCGTGGATCTCATCGATCACGCGACTCCACAAGCATAAGTGAACGTCGAGAATTCCGTCTCGAATCGCCAGCGAGAAAAAGATCGTTTTTTCCACGTAATCATTTCCTTTTTGAAAACGATAGCTGGATCCGGTACACGGATTCTGCAAATTAATTCCCCGAAAAATATCCCGTAAGATCGAGTATTTAATGGCTGGTCACATCATAAAACCAATTATCAGCCACTGGAAATTCTCCTTGCTGGACAGTGAAAGTATTCGTTGCTCAAAACGGCATCACAATACTGCTATTGAAATCTCGAATCGTATGCCAACTACTTATGTTTATAATTATCGGGTATTTACGCAAAAGCACGTTTCATGCAACTTATTGCATACAGCTTCCGTTGTACCGCAATTCATTTAATTGCGAAATGCTTCCTTCGTATGACGATATTTCTTATAATATATGTACATATAATTTTAAAGTTTAACATTAAATGTGAGATTATCTAATTTAATATAAGAAATATTTATGATTAGCTAATTTTAATCTCCATATTATAATATATAGCACATAATCACATGCCGTTTGTCCCTGATGCAATCTTTGTTGTTGACTCGCATGCAATAAATTCCATCCTTTGAGAAACCGATCATAACTTTCTGGGATCAGCAAATTACGATTTCTCACAATAGCGTAAGAATTGAATTTTTTTCGTTTAATTGCCGCCTTGATGAGGATATATTAGGACAAGTTCGTTTATACCAGTTTCACGACCACTGATTGAATCAAGAAAGGAACGGTAAAGGGCGGACAGATGCGCGAATGATTTGTCCTTATCGCGGCCGTTAGATCATATTTTACGAGATCGAAGACTCCGATCGCATTATTGACGTAAGTAGCAAGGACTTATTTCTCGAGAAAATAAAATTTTACAGCAGACGCCGATAAGACCGCGCCAGAATGACATTTGGATTTATTCGCGAGCTTCGACTCACAAACGCCATGCCTACGCATAAACGGATTCAAGATCGTCAATTCATCCTCTTGCGAGTGTTATTAGTGGCGAAGAGTTAATTACGATGTTTAACTAGCACTTTCACCCAGGAGACTATAAGACGTCCATATCGATATAGATGCAGTCGTTAATCATCAATCACGCCAATTCCACTCGAGATTTGTCATCTTATGTATGAAAAATTATGCACCCCTTAATAACATTGACAATACAATCGATAATAAATTTAATCATAATTTAAATACCATATATTATTATAAGTAAAATTTAAAAGAAATAAATTCGAATATAAATGTAAAAGTATAAAAATTTAAAAGATAATTTGTTGACAAATCGAGATGAAAATTTATTTCTAAAATAATTTTTCTGGCGCGCGACGCCTTTATAATAAGTACTCTTACAAAAAATAACATTCTTTTAAAATGTATTTTATATTTAAATTATCCTGATAGAAATGTATGCAATTATTTTAGACATTCATCCAGTTATTATCTAGCTTCACTATATTCTCATTAGTTTCAACAATATTGAGTTAGAAATGGATAAGAATTTGATAAGAGTTTTTATTTAATAGCTAAAGCAGTTTTTCCTCCTAATAAAAATATGTGTGCTTGCATATACATCTATCCAGTTATTGTCTAGTATTAATAGATTATTATTAATTAAAATACTATGTATATTTATTATCTTGTTTTTGTTCAGTAAATAGCTTCAGATTTTAAACATCTTTTGTGCGCAGAAACTGCAAGCAAAGCGTTACATCTTGAGATCTTAAGTAATTACTTTTCAATTATTAAACAGAATTAATATAACACTGTCCAACAACTGCTAAAAAAATTGCACGAAATTTCTATTAAGGCACATCACTTTTAAGAGAAAAAAATATAGGTGACGGAAAAGCGATTAAATTTTTAATCGCTTGTAACTAGCCTACCTTAAGATCAGTTCAGTTTTCGCAGAAAGGATAATTCTTCTTCTTCGATAAAGTTATCACTATTTTACTTGGGGCAAGTCTAAGTATGACGCAGCAGGAGCAATCGACTATAACGACGTCGTTACGATCTATCCTAGATGATAGAGATTTTTATGTCGGCTAGAATCGATAAAGCATCGCGGTGACAGCAGGTTATCAATGATTTGCAAATGTCCCTGTTTATCGGAACCCGCGTGTTATCACACCATGGTACACCGTTAGACCGATTAACCACCAGTACTGGGCTCGTACGAAAGTATTAATCACGTCGAGCCGATCGTCGACCGAGAATAACCGCGCGATTATTTACGATGCGCGTAGGAACCAGTTTACTTCACGGTTATGCGAATGATAAACGCGCTCCAGATCGGCCGGCCTTTTGGAATCCCACTTTCGTTTACGCTCCACGAAGGGCTCGGCCTCCTTCCTCATCCTTTAACATCTCGCGGGGCCCATTGTGTTTCATCTTACGTTCCCTCGAGACCGCACTGTATCTTTTCATGCTATTTTATTGGATTCGAGCCTGTTGACAGCTTCCAGAAGGAGAGAAAGAGAGAAAGAAAGATTTAATGCTCAAATATTTATCTTTTTTAAAAGCGTAGAATATTTTTCTCATAATGGAATGAAAAAGAAGAAACCGACAAAAAGAAAAGCTCAAAGTTAGACATACAAAGTAATCGTTTCCTGTTGATAAAGTAGCGATAAGGTAACTATACAGAGCAGGACGGTACAGTTATTAAATGCGATCGGCGCAATTCTTCGCAATCTGGCTGTTTCATCAGAGAAACCGCAATACTCGACGACGAAAAGTAACAAAGCGTGCGATCGAGGTACAATACAATAGCTAGGAACGATCTACGTAATCAACCGCCTGTCTCCTCTCACTATTACTTCGAAATATCTTCGTGCCTCTCCTTGGCACGAGTAAATTGCTATGACAAAAGGTAGTAAAAATTTATATAACAAAAGGAGAATAATTTATAAGAAATAGGAAAAATTTACTAAAAAAGATATTACTGCATATTCAATGTAAAAACAATCAAGCTGCTTTGCAGTGATAATTAATCGTTTGTATCATAGAATTTGTTAATTAAAAATTATTATTCGGATTGTAATCATCAAATTCAAAAATAAAATTTGATTCATTTGCGAAGAGGTTAGTAAGAGATTTCAAAGAATATCGTGCCGTTTTTCATTTAGGAAATGTCCAAAGGAAGACATCATTCGCGAAACAACTGCTGCGACGATTTTTCTCATATGAACGCAAAGATATACGCTGCTCTTTGCGACCTGGCGACTGGCATCGGACAACGATCGAGGGTCGTATGATCTTTCTTCTACAAGAGCTACGGCACGTTTCTTGTCAGGAGCCAAGAAACGACAAGTTGCCGTATTAGGACAGGCAACGGCGCTACCGCCGTCAATAGAATTCTCAATGAGCTTATTGAGAGTCTCTTTTTTCGCCACGATTGCTTATTATGAAACATTTTCGCCTGTTGCTATCGTTTTTGCTCACTGTAACAGGAAAAATGCTGATTTTGTAGGAAAATATTAGAGCTTATTCTTATAACAAATGATGGTAAAAGTGAGTGTTATTTTTTTATTTGGCATGCAAATGCTAAACCTGATAGTTCTGTTTTGCTTTTCAAAATTATTTTCGTCCTATGATTATTTATATTGCATAACTATATAACATAAAATTATGAATTGTCATAATTATTTATATAAAAAGTCATTTCTTCAATATTTATATTCTTAGCAATATATAAAATAAATTGAATCAAAATACAGCTTTCATGATAATTTATTAAAAAAGTGACATTTTTAACAAGTTATTTCATACGTGATTTAATTCTATTTTCTACGAAGTATTTTGTAAGTACAGGAAAAAGAAAAGGATTCCAGGGTCACGTACATCCGTATACGTGACAGAAGGATTCGAGACTACAAGAATGTCCCTACAAAAAGATCATGCGGTCCACGTAATTCGTCTATATTTTTTCGCAGTCACAAAACACATAATCTATCTTTCTGTACTGTTTGTATTATCGATATTATTTATGTAATAATATATGGGTTGCGCCCATATTTGATATCCTTAATAATTACCAATGCCATCAACTCGTGAAACATGTTACGTGAATTTATGTGAACAAATTGCAAGAATCTTACAGCATTTAAACTCGCTGTAAAACTATAGGCATAAAATGTAACTTTACGGCACGAGTAAAGGATTATTACTTACGAAGTATGCAAAAGCAGCCGTAATATTTTATCCGCTTTGGGCGTTACCGTGGGGGCGATTTTAAAACCAAGGAGTGTGTGTTCTGATTTTTTTTTAATTCTTGAATTACGATCCTACAGTTCTCCTTCATATTTTATTCTTGTTAATCAAAGTTGCGAGGGAAGTGGAAGTTACGATACGAAGTTGCAAACTAAGCGACCGAATAACGTGTCCATTTCGTGTCGTCCTATGAAAGACGACGTAGGGGACGTACTACGTCCTGGAATTTTTGGTACCGAATCAGGCTCCGCCGCGCCCAGGGGGACCATGAGCAGAACATAAAAGCAGCAATAAAGTTCGGTTTCTCAGGGCTTGTCTCTGCGCTGATAATATCGCGACTCCGAATCATTTTCTCGTGAGATTTACCATCACTACCAAAAGAGGAAAAGAAAGAACTGCGAGGAGCAAAAGATAAAAGCGCAAAAAAAGTTTATTGATAATTGATCAAGATTTAAATTCTTATCATTTTATAATAAAATATCTGAGTGATATTATATATTATATTTAAATATTGGATCATAAATTATATATAAAGAATTAAATGTAATTTATCGAAAGATATGAACTTATCAAAATAAAATTAGCTCAAAATAAATCTCGATAAATTAACTTAAGCTGTTAACTTACCTGAGGATGGAATTAGCGAATGAGTTCACATATCGAATTTGATTAGCGCAAGATTATATTAGCGGAGTTCGGTCCGAATTTTGAAGAGATTAGTCCAAAATAAAGCAGAAAGAAAGAATATAATTCAAAGAAAGAAAGGAGAGGTTTGTGAAGCGAAAAAGTATCAGACCAGGCAAAAAGAACGAATGAAGATAAAGACAGTGAAAGAATTAAAAAAGAAAAGAGAGGACAAACGGAGGGAGCCACAAAATAAAAAGGCGGGAGTCGCATTGAGGGCCATGGAATATCGCCATTATTCGCCTTTCCTCTCGTTGTCCCCGCTATTGCTTTACATTATTTATCGACCCTTGGTGTATTGTTTCGTGAGCTCCGATACAATTCGGCCTTCGCAAACTCAAAGTTATACAGGAGGAAATGGACTGGTCAGATCCGCATCGAGGTTGTGTTCGCGATAATCGTTCCGTATCCACCTCCCAATTTCCTGCATATTATAATACATCGACATTTATTTCATTTTTATAAATAAAAATAAAGAAGAAAAATCGAAATAATTTATTTCTGATTCAAAAAACGAATCTGATGCATCATAATTGTCGTTCTTTTGATAATAACAATTATTAATCAAGCTAATAATCATTAATCAAGTGAATTAAAATTAATACAAAAATTTGCATAGACTTATGCAAATTTCGATTTTCATTTTTTTTTATCATGAAAGGCAGCAATAATAAATTATTTATGTTTAGCATTAATTAACATTTATAAACTTTGCTTTTATTCCTCAAAATAAAAAAAAATCATTCTTATCATAGCCTTTGCTTATTATTATTATTATTAGAGTAGTCTTTATTATATTATAATAATATAAATAAATATTATTAAAATATGCACACAATAATTTGCCATCTCTCCTGTTAACAAAAATTGACAAACTGAAATACAGAGATGTAAGTGAGCCTATCACAATACGTACAAACATTAGTAAATTCATAATGTCAGATTATATTCAATTATATTCATTTCTATAGTTCGCTTCTACTTGATATATTGTTAATTTAATTGAAATAATGGAGTTAAATATTTAATTTTAAAATGTATTAAATCTGATTATCAGTTTATGATTTACTAATTGTATACTTAATATGTTGTTCAATTTGACATTAACTACAGAAATGAATTGATTTACATTTCGACATGGGAGTTAACAATAATAAAATATTATTTAACTCAATTGATTGAGTTACCATTGTTCTAACAGTATATAATTTCGAATATGTACTGTATTTATCCAATGGTATCGGCAACTGTTCGAGATATATATATATATATACCCGAGAGCGTATCTGTGTATCACTTTATTAATTACTCTCGTAGATTTTTTTGAGATATTTGTCTGTCACTGGCATCCTGATCAGCACGATTCAAATTTGCATCCTGCATCTCAAGGCGCGTCCTTACTTATGCGCTTGCGAAAATTTGCAGGCCAATGAGTGAACTACGAAAGAAAGAGAATTGGAAATATTCGCGTCAGACTTTCGAAGGTGCGCTCTCATTGAAAATGTCAAAACATTCACGATCCCGACGACATCAATGCGGCCGCCTCATAAATAAACATTACCAGCCACGAGCCCATTCGTTGAAAACTCGAATTTGCGAGTCACATGGGAGGCATCGCGATAAACTGCCGATATTTCACGCGTGCTCATCGATGTCTGCCGCATTCGTAAACACGAAGAATCATGCGTGAGATGTGTTGCAACGAATTTGAATTGTTTATAGTGAAAAATATCACTTGCAATTGATAGGAGTGCAAGCAATATATCGTCAAATATAAAATCTTTCCTCCGTGGTAAGATAATAATCTACAATCACCTATAATCAATTTCTCTCAATAATTGAATGCATAATCTCTGCAGTTCAATTATCTAATCAGCGATTTCGCGACCATCGATTAACTTTAACTATAGTTCGAATGATATTCTTACTAGAGCTATTATTAGATTATGCGGACGCAGAATAAAAAGGTAATTAACATTGCTGAAACTGCTTATAAGCGTTCAAATATGGATATACTATTAATCAAATATGATTTTATAGTAGCTTGAGAGAAAACTAAGTATCAACAAATAATGACGTTAACTTCTTTACATAAATCATGCATGCTAGAATAATAAATGTATATGAGTAATAGTCTCACTTAAAGAAGTGTAATAAGGCGTAAAAATAGTTAAATATTATTATTTATAAATTTATGACAAATAATATATTAATATATTAATATAAGAAAATTAATAATAAATGTTTACATATAATTAAGGTAGGACATTATATAGTTATACATAATTAAATAAATATATAATAATTTAAATATATAATTTTCTCTACTATTATTTTAATTATCCATTTTAATGATATCTCAGTAATAATTAAAAATTATTCCTGCAGAATCTTGTCTTCGTTTTATAAAAGAAAGTTAATAAACAAACTAGAAATATCTGTATGAATTATTTATATCAAAATTCTGGAAAAGATGCATGTTCGAGAAAAATATTTTTCTTTAAATAAAAAATGAGCTTTAACTTTTCATTACCTTGTTCTATCTATATTAAACATGTATTTTATTGTTATTTTTAATACTTTTATTCTTCTTATTGTTTTTAAATATCGTAAAGCTCATATTCTATTTCCACTTTCCCTGAAATATTTATAAAATTCATCAATTATAAAAACATGTGTTTTTATAAATGTGACATGATTATGTCAATATATTTGGCGGTCCGCGATATTGACAAGTTCGCTAAAATCTCAAATGTGTAAATGAATCATCCTAATAAAGATCGAGAGAAATCGTAATTCATCGTGGTCGTCGCGCCATCTCTTCCGGAATAAACGAACATGAAGCTAAGCTATTTCCATCGCTCCATGGACAAGGAGAATGCCTGCCCATCCTCGATACCCTTATAAATGGTTCGTGTCTCGGATTTACGCACACGTCGCTCAAATATACAGAAATTCAAAAGAATGAATAAAATATTCTTCGTAGAGATATAAATATTTCTCAAAATACTTAGTAACTTAGTAACTTCTTTCTACAATATTAATCTTGTATTGATGCATTAATCTTTTACTGATAATTTTTGAATATTGTTTCGAAAGTGCTCACTTTTAATAAATAGATTATTCACACATTTTTTTTTTAGTACACACAATCTGAAATTTTTTAAAGAATTGAAAGCAAAAGATTGCAGTAAAAACCACATGTTGCTGAATTATTTGTTACAAAATTATGGTTACAGTTATAAAATACATTTCGATGGATATATTATTATTATTATTACTATTATTATTTATCACAAACAAATTATGGATTTTAATATTAATTAACATTTAAAAGTTTTAAAGAACATAAAATCTATACATCTCAGAGATATAATAAATTCAAGATACTAAAATTATATAAGTGAATAAATATGTAAATGGCCATATAAAGTTATGTAATTTTTAATAATATATAAAAAAAATTCAACGAAGTGCGTATATAAAAAAAGGCATAATTTGTGTTAAGTTGTCTTATCAAGTTGAAATATATAATACAATTTAGCAATATAGCAATATGGCGCCAATACAGCATGGCACAAAATATTTTGCCAATTAATCATATGATTTCGAAAAGTTTAGCTTTTTGACAAATAGAATCTTTTAAAAGATTTTGTTTCAGATGCAAAATTTAAATGCAAAAAATGTTTTGAAGTATATTGTATATATTCGAGGACATATATTCAAAAATATATTTATAAAATTAAAGAGAACACACTTTACACATGTATTTTTTAGGAATAAAATTGCAGCTATATACAGTGTTATATTTTTGAAAACAAATCGTACACTTGAAAGAAGTTAATTATGCGTTATATTAGACGAGGCGGTATAAGGTAAAGGTAAATGAGGAAGGAAGAGAACGGACAGGAAAAAAAAGCAAGAAGGGTGATCTCCGCACGAGGATCTTCCCACACAGGATCACGACAAGATTGCATTGCAGGATCCTCCGCAAAAGGATCATATTGCCTTTGTGCGCTAGCACCCGTGCCATATGACCCCTCGCGAACTCTCGGCCCCCGCTTTATAAAATCTATTGTGTAAAATGGATCATAGTCGGAAGTCGAAGTGTGCCTCATCCGCGTTCATTGACAAGTAAGAAGAAATAATTTAGTAAAAAAATATTTTGATAATTGCAATCATAAGAATAATTTTTATTACGTATTTAATTTTTGTTCATTCATTGATTTTTAAATATAAATAAATTTATTTACATAATCGTATTACATAAACATATTTACATAAACTATAATTTGTGTTGATATATATCTATCGCGACTATAAAATCGTTGTTTTGTAAACAAAAAGTGATTAAAATCTATAGCAAAAATGATTTCAATGAATATTAAAATGCATATGAAATTTAATTTGAACTGATGTCTAATCAGTTCATTACTGTACATTATATAAAATAATACATGAGACAGCGTATTTTTAAGGTACCAATCAAGTCAGCGAAAGGGTTAAATCACCGGCGTAAACGCATACGGTGCACTTAGCTTTTTTCATCGCGCATTTACCGCTTAAGTGGTAATCGTTGATGATTCGATTGGCCGCATCTCGTTTCTGGGTGCGATGTATGAACGCGCATTCTGAGCAACGATTCCTTACAATCAGTTGAGAGGGTCAACGGCCGACTAAACCGAGTGTGCGACGCGTATACGAAGCGGCCTGAACTTGGTCTCGCCACCGATTTCTTATTTAAATCACGGTCGAGCTCACAAATCACCGCTATCGCATCCCATTAGATAGTCCGGAATCTAATAAAACTCCTTCCTTCATCACCTCACGCCTCCTTATTGTATGCATGACTATTTCGATCGTGATTGCGCGCACAACTTTCTTAACTCGCGTATGATACCAAGTATTTTTTGACAGTCAAAGTCAAGTGTTATTTCAGCAACTATTCTTTATCGCGTTCAATGATTGTTGCTTAATTACGCCAACTGGAAAATTTCCTAAATTTTTTGTCCTGCTAAATTCCGTCATTCACAAAAATTAAACTATTTCAGATCATAATTGTTCATTAATTTCCTATCTTAATAAACTCAACAAATAATTTTGCCATATTTAGTGTATATTCTGAGGATCATAACATAATAAAAATATGCGACAATAATTATATTTCTTGATATGTTACGTTATACGCTCGAGTCGATAATTGCGAGAAAAATAGTTTCGATGACAATCGCTAGCGGCGCAACAATGTTGACATTAATACTGTTTATTCAACGGGAGTAACAGATTGCCGTATTAATTATCGATGATAATCAGACTTGCCCTTCAACGCAATCATTCTTCATAATTTAACGTTCAATCAGACCACGTCTCTCCGAGGAATTGAAATGCAAATTTTGCACCTTGCACTTTGGAGGAAAAAACATCACAAACAAATATCTATATTTTTCTACAAGTTATTCTTTCAGAAAAAAAATAAAGAAATAATATTGAAAAAAACTATATTGAAAAAAAAAGACAGTAAGAAATCATGTCTAAAAGTCTCACACAATCTTTCAAGTAAAAAACATATAAGTATTTATAAATATATATCTAAATAGAATAATTTTTAAAATACAGATAGTAGACTTAAAGAAAACTATACAGATTTTTTAACACTAATCGCAATTTATAATCACTTAGACTATCTTTCAAAATAAAATTCAAAATGAAATGTAAACAAAGGACATAATTAAGAAATGCAGATTACGATTAATGTCCAACAAATGATAAATATGCATTCAAACAATAAAATAAGAAACCATTTAAAAATCTCTTATAATTTTTAACACTATTTATGTTCAAGAACAAAAAGTTTTACCAACAACTGGGAGTATATAAAATATTTAAATTACGTCGCGTCGATGCTGCGCTCTCGGCTAAAATTCTTTTGTTTAATTAATATCACGGAACTTTGTACCAGCTGCTCGAATCGAAATTTCTCATTAACACCAACATTGCTCAATGCAATGACTGACGCTCAGACGTGTGACCAATTACGTTGAAAAGCACCGCTTATTAAGCACGGATTATAAGTCGTCGAGCAACGGTCGGAGCCGGCAGAAAAAAAAAGGTCGAGGCGAAGCAAGACATCAGGCGAGGCCAGGAATTCTTTCCTTACATCGACAGAAGTACTTCGTGTCAATTACTGATTCCGCGTTTCCTCAATTATCACAACTAACAACCGCGCAATTGCTCAAGTTCACCGTAAAAGCGTGAATAATTATTGTTGTGAAGGAGTTGCTCAGAGTAATATTTTAAGCTGATCACAGATATTGTTTCTCTCGAGGAGAAAATGTAGTATAAAAACACATGCAAATAATTATCAATTTAATTAAAAAAAAATGTATTACATACTCAGTTTTGAACAGCAATATTAATAATTTAATATATTAAATGTATTATAATCTTGACATTCATGCAACATTTGAAAAATACTACTGTAACTATAATGCAAATCAGATTCATACATCCACAGACACTTAATAAGAGTCAATTGTCAACTTTCTTCAATTTTCACTATCAAATACGTTTGTGAAAAGAAACAGAATTGTTTGTGGCAGGTAATATTTAAAAAAAGGCACTATATTTAATTCTCAGTTCACTAAGACTAGAATATATTAGTTAAATGTATGAAGATTATATATTATTATGTATTATATATTATGTATAAAATTATGTATTATTATATTAAAATAATTTCTCATTTTACAATATACTTATATATTCTCTTATATAATTCGTTTATTAGTTGCAGATTTATGTAGAGTTTCTATCAAGAAAAGCGAGACAATTATTAAACAGTCTTTACTACTGCTGTTAACGTTATAAAATTATATTATGTTGTATGTGCCGCATACAAGCTTCGTAATTAAATTAATAATTAAGTTACAATGTACTCGCAAACGTGTCGCGCGTACATATATATTCACACATGTGTATATGAATATTCACACAGATACTTTTCACGTGTGATATTCAAGCAAAATGCTGCTCTAAATGTGTGTGAAACGTTGCACGTACAATATATATACGAATGCTAACATGCACACGTACATATATACGACGCGTAACGCACGTAACAGGGTTGGATTAATAACTGTGTCTGACAGGTATACGCGAAACGGTTCAGAAAAAAGATTAAAGTTCACAAGTCTTAACAATTCAATTTAAATATGGAAACAAGAAATAAATTTTGTAATAGTAGAGAAGGAAAATTAATTGGTACTCTCTGAAGGCAATAAATATTTATGCATAAGGAAACTTTGATCTCACAGATATCTTTTAACCAAGTTAAAAAATAAATTGAAGAATTATCACACACACACACACACACACACACACACACACACACACACACACACACACACACACACACACACACACACACACACACACACGCACACC
>Ga0157363_1002715_pt1 | contig 15723 bp, 5 predicted proteins | sample AttsexASBM1_FD_111477 | JGI IMG/M metagenome (GOLD analysis project Ga0157363, IMG submission 111477) | Fungus gardens microbial communities from leaf cutter ant in Ribeirão Preto, State of São Paulo, Brazil - Atta sexdens ASBM1 | ecosystem: Host-associated > Fungi > Mycelium > Unclassified ...
TCAAAAAATACCATATACTCGTTTCCATTAAATATAGCATTCACAGCGGATGAATAAAATCAATATTTTATCGCGGCTGTATCTAGCATGAAACGTGTGATGAAAATACGAACGGATGATTGCGTATTGATAAGAATTAGTTAATATGATATTGAAACAATTCTAGATGATATAAAATTTCTTTTCTTTTTCCAATTATTATAGTGCTCTTTCTATAGTTATTTTATTACGAATTATTTCTCTTTTCTTTTTTTTCTTCTTTTTATTTTATTTTGTTTCAAATATATATATTTTTGTTTTTAATTACAGAGAGAAAAGAAGATGTGTAATGCAATTAAGAGAAACAAACACATATTGAAAAAAATCAAAGCTATTACACACACACACACACACACACATCCCGTCTCAATATAACTGTAAATGTTACGTACCAGAAAACAAATTAGGCATAGCGAAGTCGAAGGAGGTTTCGATATCATCTTCATCAGACGAATCGTATCCTAAGCTACCTGTAATAAAAATAGTTATCGTCAGTATGAACTATATTTTTATAATGAAAATCAACGTAAGTCTAGACAGATTATTATATCTTATAGAATTTTTCTTAAAGTAATATATTTTAAATTTTAAAATTTTTTCATTTTTTTTAAATATCCCAGTGCATATATATATATATATATTTATTTGTATATGCACTGAGAAAAAAATATAGTTAATTTTAATAAATATTCGTTCAATAAAAAAAATGATTGTTAAATCAAATTAACATTTCTTGTATCAAATAAATATATTTTTATATTTAATAAATATTTAGTTGGCAATATTTAACTAAATATTTATTAAAATTGACTATATTTTTTTTCAGTGTGGAAATTACGTTCTATTCTTTATTTATCAACGACAAAATCAAATTGTTTTACAGCTTTTTTTTCAAAAATAAAATCAAAATTTACGTTGTCACTAGCATTTTCTATTTGATCGAAAGGTTCTTACGACATTATAAACAATTATATTAGTAATATACGTAATCATTGGTGGAATTTAATTTATTCAATTGAATCTATTTTATTTTTATTTCACACATCTACTTCAATGCATTTAAAAATTAAAATATGTTATATCGATGAGCAAACTTATTCTGCAATTTATTTAGGACATGCTATTTAAAACTTCCTTCTCATGTTCGCCGTGGCAGTGCAGCGACATACACGTGGAAAAGTCATAATCGCCTGGGCAATTAGCCGCGAAATAACCATTAATTACATCATACATCATCCAATCCAGATAGTGGTGTGGTCGTGAAGGATTTCTAACGAATATTACCGACCGTGGCTGCGACACCTCAAATCTACGTGAATTTTTTTGCAAAATCGTCCGATGTAATATTTAACTTCTAACGAATAAAAACATTTTATAAATAATCTCACGAATTTTTGCAAATTTTTACGTTACTGCTCGTGACGGAAAAAAGTTTTCCATAAAAAATATGAACTTTGATGAAAAAAAATTAATTCTGGGTATTGTCGAAGAAATAAAAAACTCGTCGTGTTGATATCGAATAACGTACACCGTTAGATTCAAAAGAGCAATAGTAATTCAATCCCTTGAGCTAAAAATAACATTTTGTTATTTTTAACATCCATGTGTCAAAATGTAAATCAATCTATTTTCTGTGATTAGTTTCACGTCACCAATGTATTACTGTATAATATACCGTAAATAACAAACTAAATCAAATTTAATACAATTTTAAAAATTAAATTGGTTAATTCCATTGTGTTAATTAAATTAATGATATATTCAATAGGAGCAATGACGACCTATAGAAATGATAAAAAATAATTCATATTGGATATAATTTGACATTATCAATTTATATTAGTACGCGTTCCGATAAAAGCTCTAAGAAAAGATATATTGAGAAATTAGGAAAGAAACGAGGACGATAGTGACACAATGATGCGAGGATAAAGATCAGATCGTGCCACGATATGCTCACATCATCGGCGAGATCGTGGCGTTTCCACCGATTATCCAATTCGGTCGTCGTCAATTCGCATTGACGGGCGGGAGTGTAGGTGTCAATTTCAGTCAATCTATTCCCCTTCTGCATGCAAGAAGCGCAGTAACGCGGACCCGAGAAAATCCGCGAGCGTGAGCTCACGACTGAAAAACGGCGGTGAAGATTGATAGGGCAGCCGAAACGCCTCTGACGGAATCGTGAAAAGGGCCGATCTTATCCTATCCGCATCCGCGGAAAAATCGATTCTCGGGCGTGATATTAATTTCGAGGGAAAACGGTTACGTGTCACAAATTAAATTGTTAATTTCGCGGGATTGATAAAACACGCGCCGCTCGCATCGATCGCTCGTAAAAGCACAAATTTTCATCGCGTAAGAGATTAATAATACGTTACGAATTTATACGTTCACTATGCATTACCGCGTTGATAAATAGTGACGATTAATTATTTATATTGCAATTCACATGCAAAATATATGAACATCTACCGGGTCCGTTGTGTTTTAATACTTTACCGATATTGTTGATTATTGTGATGCAGCACTTTTTGCGCTTTAATTGAGAGAACGGAAGTACGCTTTTACCTCAGAAATTTAATCTGTGATGATTTTTTGCTAGATCGGTTATAACAATTCGGGCTTTCACAGCGTGTGCGTTAAGGAGTTACATTAGTATAAAAAAAAAAGGGGGAGGGTAATATAAATATTCATATAAATATATATGCGCTATAACGGAATTAATTCTTTCTGTAAATAATTTTCAATTTATATACGCCTTATAAATTGCGTGGATTCCTTCCGTGATTACGACCCACCCTCTCCGCCGGTGGGTATTTCGCCAGTAAATCTAGTTGTCCAGCACCAATGTGCAAATTCTGCGTGATGGATGTAGGATAGCGCTTGAACGGCCTGCGGCATCGCGCTCACGGGCGTTGTTCCCCTGAGAAATTTCCGCCGGATCGATCTATCGGGTTCGCTCGTTTTTTACACTTCCCACTTTTCTCCGTTCCCTTCGCCCGTCGCTTCTTCGAGTGACATTAGGCGGGCTTAATGCGATGCCGCGGTAAAAAGGAAACCGCGGATGCGGGGGCGCAGCGTCGGCGTCGGCGTCGGCGTCGGCGTCGGCGTCGCGACTGCCATTGACTGCAGGATGAAATAGAAGTTTTCGCCAGGAGCGGATAGTAAACGCGTTTTGCGAACTAAATTTCCGGGAAATCTTTGGGTTATATACGTGAGATATTAAACAAAACATATAATGCCTCAAAAACATAATTTTATCAACAAATATTTTTTTTTGGACAAAATTATCTTGTACATTGTTACATAAATCTATAGTCAAATTTAACTTAATCGCCATTGCTTCTGCTCAATTATATTAGTTTGAATTAAAAGTGCTTATATTTCATACTGTACAATGTCAATTCCAGTTGACACCTATAGCGTCAAATTGACATGAGTATCAAATTTAATTATCGTTTTAGTATAATATAGATCTGTCCAATTTGAGCTTCGGAGTCAAAACGCAAATGCTATCGACGCAAAAAATTTTAAGATTTCGGGGACTATAAGTGTTGATACGAATCTGAGTGAGGCTTGTCAACACTTTATAGTGTTTTCCAAAATTTTAGTCACATTGAATTTTTTTACGTCGATGACTTTGTATTTTGGCTTCGGAGCTCAAATTGGACAGGCTTGATATAAAATAACAATATGTTTAATATAAGCCAGTGACTTACGTTAGATTAAATTTGACACTATAGATTTAACGGTGTATAAATTATTTTTTATAAAAGTCTATTTAGCGTTGAAATTATTTTTTAAAAGATTCCCTTTTCAAATAGATTCGTTCCTGAAATTCGGCGTTTCTGCAGTGTCCTCGGGATCGGCTGGCAAAATTCCACTTCTTATGGATGGATCACCATCGTGTAGCTGTCAAAAACAGATATCCTCCGGCGCGGCAGCGAAAAGAGTGACGAACATCGTTAGAAATTCCCAGCATTCTCCTCGAATTATCGTGCATTCGGATTAGAATCGCGAATTGGATTTACGTGTGAATATAGAAAGATATAGTTTGTAATTCGCGTGACTATGAATTCTCATAGAAGAAACACAGCAAAAATACGAGAAGAAATACGGCGAAAATTAAAAGTACAAATGCACGTACTAAACTCTTTATTACCGCGGTTGAAATCGATTTTCTGGGGTGGACAAATTTTATTTTTTTTTATTTCGCTTTTCTCAAGCGCTGCTCGATATTAGTTTCATGATCAACACTCAGCAATTTACCGGTTAATTAAGTTTACAATCGGGAATCAAGTTAGCGACTCTTTTTATGCTTTGTTGAAAGTAATAAACTGCATTCCAAACAAGAATACAGGGATAGAGATTTGGGACGTGCAGTCGTCGTCGACCGATCGGAATGCTTAATTGGAATACTTGTCGACTCGATCGATCCACCATGCAGCATAATATAAGATAATTACAGTAATTGCGGCAAAGTATTAATAGTTTCATGAGCAATATAATGCATGCACATGATATTATATGGCAAATACTTTAATTAGCACTAAAAACATGGAAAGTCTCGAAACTTCACCTTCCTTTCGTAAATTTGACAGTAGACATATTAATGGAAAACGAACTCTCCCTTTCCCTCTTTTCCCCCACGATATTCAAAACGCGTCATCTTACTCGTTAAAAGTAAACGTAGTTTGCTGAAGACGATCTGTATAGCAGCAATTACCGTAGAAGATAATGAAGCCGTCAATCAAATAGGGTATTAATCCGATTCATCGAAATTGACGTGAATAGATGATGATTTCTATTGTTATTGCGTTCTCTCTCTCTCTCTCTCTCTCTCTCTCTACATTGAGAAAAAAGTTGTTAACTTGACTAAATGCGTTTCGTTCGTAGTGATTATTTAGTTCAAATATTTATATATTTACATTAACAAAATCTTAAAATTTAAAACATATTATTTGTTTGAATTAATAAATATTCGGTTGAATTAACAAATATTTTTCTTGACAGCCCGTGACCACTATATTTAGTTTAATCAACTAATTTTTGGAAAGAACAACTTTTTTTTCTCAGTGTATCTATCTCTATTTCTCTTTCATTTTGTTCTCTATACTATTACAGATATTATCCGCAGGAAAGTTTCGTAACAAGAGCTTAATACGATAAAGCCGTCGTGAAAAATGCTCGCTGCCGGCGACGACGATGCATCAAATTAACAACTTAACAAGTTCGCATCGAACGATAGTTAGAAATATCTGCGGATTATAAGCGATTACAGAGAACGAAGAGCAATAAAATTTCGAACCATTTCGCTCAGATTCCGCAGAAATTGCCTTTGTTTACAGCGTAATATCATATTAATGGAGCGCTTAATTAACTGGGAAGTTCGAGTATTATACTCACGTTATTTATAACGAAGATACTACGACGTTCGCCTATTTGCGCGAAAACCTCCTCGCTTTCGAACGGTGCAAATTTACCCGGAAGGCAAAATATTTCACTTGGTTGTTAAAGATATTCTGCATTTCCCTTCTGTTTCAAGATTATTTCGTTCAAATAGATCTGAAGTTTAAATGTAAAGAGAAAAATACCTGAAATTAGAGTTTTGTTTCATGTTGTTGCATGCAACTATATGAAATATTTTCGCCCTTTTGGGTTAAATAAATTTTGCACTATTATTTTCGTTAATCTAGATTTGTTTCACTTCAATGGATATCATCTTTGCTTCACTGATGGTGAAACAGGGTGATTCTCTCACGTTTTACGTCGCTTTCACCAGATAAACATTTCTCAAACGAAAGATAGTAGGTACAGGGATCGGTCGCTCGATTGTTAGCGAATCAGCCTCGTAGTTTATTTAGTCTGTTTACCAAAAGAGATGTAACTGCATGAAAAAATGCATACCCTGTTGGGCGAGAAATTACAGGTCCGACATCGCTGCTGCTGCGACGTCTCGTAAAATATGCTTCTCTCTTTATTCCATCGTGCGACGCGTGTATTTCACTGTGGACCGTCCCACCGCCATCACGTGGGACGGATAAATATTTGTCAAAGATATTACAATCGCGCGACGCAACACTTTTTAGAACGACTCCTTAAGTCGTATGATAACTCTCCGACCGGCATTTTATTAAAATTCCTTAAACTTTGCGTTAGCAACGCGAGACTTTTGCGTTTATTTAAATTTTTAAGAAGCTCTCAGGCTTGCCGTATGTTTTAACAGGAAAAATACTGAGTAAGAAGAAAGAATGATCGTCGACGTATAACGGTATAACACGTGTACACGTGTATCATGTGACAAAATGTCACGCCGGTCCATAATTATTTCTCAAATTATTCCGATTATCGAAGCTTCATTTATTATATATTTGTTATATATTTTTTATGATAGCAATGCGCATAATTTTAGCGACTATTTTGTACGTATTTTATAATCTCGTCGAAGTTATTTCTCATTATATGAACGTCTCAAGCGACTTGATTGCGCTGAAAATGAATCTGCCGATGCGAGAATATTTCCGATGCGAAGAGAAATGCGAAAAAAATCGATAGCAAACATGAACTGACAAAAAGCCGAGGGGAAAAAAGATAATACCTCGTAGCGCACGTACATGTTGTTCATAAAAAAAAAAATACTCAAATCTCCGAGGAAGCGTCTCATCGCGCCATGCATCGCTGATGTCTTGTAGTACAACTGCAGTGCATCGAATTCCATTTTCAGAAATTTTAAGAATTCTATTTGTAGAGTGTCTTTTTATTCTAACAGAATTTTTCACCCGTTTCATTTATCATGTATGCGCGCATATATACTTCATCAGTTATAATTATTTTCTAAATTTATATTCATTTTCACTATTATTATTATATTATTATGCTAAAAATTGGACAGATTTATTTTTTTATTTTTAAATTTATTTATTTTTTATTTATTTTTACACTTTTGTTGAAGCATCTAAAAATGTAATTAGATACATGTCTGAAAATAATTTTGTTGGACTATCAAAATAACTATATAGAACGTTCAAGCTGGTTGCTAAAGTATCAAAATCTTTTATTGCATTGCTCATCACGTTTGATTTCCTACATAATTATTTTAATGGTTCAATAAAAGGTTCAATAAAGTTATTTTCAGAATATCTATCAAAATTTTTAAATACTTCAATAAATTTCATATACAGAAAAATTAAACGATAGAATCCTAGTACAATTCGATTTTTTTTACAAATAAACTATAATTCCCCAAGAAGTTATATAATTTTTAATTATTAATTAATTATATAACAAAAGAAACGAGATAAAACAGACATAATACGAATTAAACATGCGAAAAGGTCACCGTAGAAAGAAATAGTTTAAAAAAGGAACATTGCAAGAGCTTGGAATTTAATTTTACTGCAGACAGGGGTAAAATGAATTACGTGGCGGAGTAATATCCCCATATTATTTCGCAATGATCCGTATCTCTGCTGGGGCGACACGCTGAGCTTTCGTCGGTATCAAAGTTGCAGTTTCAACTGATGGGTTATAGTAAGGATAGACAGGGGCACCTACCAATCGAGGTGTGGAACGGGAAGTAGCGTTGCTAGTTCACAGAGCCTCGACATTATGAAACTTGGAATCGAAATAGCGAGTACCGCACGAGTATGTACTTGATGTCAAAGGAGTAATAACTTGGAAGTACTCGCATCTCGTAGTATAGTGAGGTATGACTCGCTCGCCGTATAGACTGCACGCATGCACGCACACATGTACGCGTGCACACGTATACACGCGCAAGCGAATTCGTATGTAAATATATATTCGTTCGTACATCATCCGCGTTCGAAGCAAGAAGTTATTGCACGCTCAGTGGAGGTAAGTGCGTTAGATTGACACACCACTGCATATTATGCACTCTGTGTATACGAGACTACTCCGTAGGTCCGATTTTGTAGAAATTTCGGATCGATTTTAACTTGATAAAAATTTGAGCAGACTTTTAAAATGCAGTTTATCCAAAATTTTGTTTTTTTTAGTTAGAGGCGTACTGTTCAATATGTTGAAAGCTACTCTGAGATGTTCAGAAAGCATTTTGTCATCGTTAATTTATATGCTGAAAAAACAGACAGTTTGAAGTGCATTATGTTTTTTAATCAGAGACAAACAAAATGCATTTTGTTTAACATTTTTCTCAATTGTTCAGCAATTTTGTTTAATGTTTCACATCTTACTGATTGACAATATTGTTATTTTCTGTATTTTTTTTGAGTGCATAGTTTCTTTTTTTTCTCGTTTTCTGAAAATTACAAATTTTGAATAAAAAATAACGCATTTTGAAAATCTGCTCCTCATTTATCGTCTATACATTGAACGTAAAGAACATGTATGAAGTCTAAAGACACCTAAGTAAACTACAATTACAAGAAGAAACTCACATATAATTATATGTAGTTCACGAATTTTGATTAGCTTATGTGGTTATTTTGGGGCATCAAAAAAATAATCCCTGTAAAATAGTAAATTGCACTTCTGCGTATTTTTCGAAAAAATTGTGATTTTAGGTCACGATGACGGATCACTTTCAAATCTCTTTACTCTTCGTTTAAACGTAAATGAAATATTTGAAATTATTTAAAATTAGAAAAATATACACTCTCTTACAGTGAAATTTTACTCCAAGAAAGTAAAGTACATTCATCCTTGAAAAAAAGTGAAAATATTTCATTTTTTGAAAAAAGAATGACAATTTTCACTCTTTCCAGAGTGAAGAAATTTTACTTCAAAAAAGTGAAATGTCACTCCAAAAAAGTGAGATTTCATTCTAAAAAGAATAAAGTTCGTCACTTTTTTTTAAGAAGTAAAATATTTTCATTTTTTTTTCAAGGTTGGATTTCAAGGATGGTTGCATTTTCACTCTCTTGGAGTGAGATTTCACTGCAAGAAATTTAGAGCGTACAGCTCCGGCGGACACGAATGTATAAACATATAATTTGAGTATAGGATCCGTAACATCCTGTACTATCTGTACTGATTTTTATCGTTTTTTCTACAAGTGGTAATTGTTCGCAAAGTATTTCAAGCTTTGGAATCAAAAAATGCCAATTTTTTCAAAAACTATCAATTTTAGGATCTAATATATATGTATATATATATATATATATAAAATAATATTTTTTTAAATATCTATCCGTTCTCCCAAATTTAAAAATGATCGTCGTGACCTAAAATCACGATTTCCTGGAAAAATACGCAGAGGTACAATTTACTGCTTTATTACAGGAATTATTTTTTGATGCCTCAGAATAATCAGGCAAAAGCTGATCAAATACCATATGCTGATAAAATACATATGTAAGTCTCTCTTTGTTTAGGTGCCTTCCATGCAGCATTATATGTTAAACTAACATTGCATAACATACTGGTCTTCAAGTGTATTAATATCTCTAGATATAAATGGTTTGTTAATGAAGTCTTAAAATTATGACAGACGTATTATACACGTAATCGGTCGCGTATTAACGCTATTTAATAGCTGCATACATATGTTGTTAATTATCGCTTCTTCAGACTAAATATATCTTCTTACTTTTGAATGTACTGACGGATTTATGTGCGATGAAAATAAAATATAAAATGAAAAATTATATTCGGTGCTAAATGTGATCTCAAGACATCGAACATATTAGTCATAACATTGCAGTCGAAAATGATTGCAAAGTTGTCTGCGCATCGCGAAAAAATATTCTCGTGCAATAATTGGAAACCATTCCACTTTGTTCCGTTGTAAATGTCACGTTTCGTGATCTGTCATATCTTTTTTCTTTTACACTGGTAAAGCGCACCTTAATAAATGCACAGTTTAGAAGTTAAAATGCAATTGCATTGCAAGAATTTTATTTCTATATTGCGATAAGAGACAGTTTAATTATCGCAAATAAAAAAAAATTCTGTGATATCTAGATCACAGATCTAGATGCGCTAAAACATCAGATTTCGTTTGCGAAACAAAATGGAAATTCTCGTGTGCAAACGAATTATTATACAAAGATAAAAGGCATTCCGACACGGGATGCAGATGGTGTCCTGAATTTCCACGCTATCCCGTATTATCGAAGACTACCGTATTAATCCGATTCACGTTAAGCCGAAAAGTTTTTTTTCGGACGAAAAATGTGGGCGATCGTTGTGTTTCGTACGTTTTTCCACGCGATTTTGTCGATCACACCACGGTGATTTTCGGAAATGCGATGAACACGCAAAGCGAGGATTACTGACACACACACGCGCGCGTACATCGCTTCGCTTAAGTAAAGATCAATACAACGTCTCGACGATAAATTCCTTTACGTTCTAACGGTATTAAATACTTGAGATGCAATATGGATACGCCTTGGTTCATTGAATGTTGCGTGAGTAACGGTTAGAAGAAGAGATGAGCTCAATGAGATGTGACACGTTTAGGGATTTTGAGCGTGATGTAAGATGTTATCATGTTTATATAAGGCAGAAGTAGATAAAGATATTTAAATTTATGGGAATATATATATATATATAGGTAAAAGAAATATATAGGTATATATACCTATATATTTCTTTTTTATAAATTACAATAGATCTGAAAACACGAATGTTTTTTCTTGCAAGCACGCAGAAAGAACGGTTTTGCTGATATATTACAAAATTTAGTACAGATATGAAAATAATTCTCATCGGATTATCAAAATAATTAGATAGAATGCTCAAACTAATTGCTAAAATGTCAAAAGTTTTTGCAGCATTGTTCATCGTGCTTAAATTTCCTTTACATAATTATTTTAATGTTCCAACAAAATTATTTTAAAATGTGTATATCTACTTAAATTTTTAGATATTTCAGCAAAATCATTCTTTCTGTGCATTAGCAATAAATAAGTATCTGTTTGTAGATTTCCGATTTTATTTTACTTTTAAAGTTAATAATGAATCAAAAATAATATTTCAATTATTTAATTTATAATTTTTTAATTATTACACATATAAATATTAATTCTCCATTATTCAGTAATTAATCCTTCAGATATAACCCTTAATAATGCAACAGATAATATGCGTTATTGTTTCCTATCGCTCAGAATATGTACGAAGAGATATAATAGGAAACGTATAACTGTATGATAAATATTTTATTTGATATACGTATCTCTTCTTCGCCTGTCAGGAAACAAAGCCTCTATTATAATTATATTTTCTGAGAATCTTTACACAATCAGTTTGTTGCTAATTAGTGACTGTTATACCTGTTCCCATATGCAATATACTTATTATCATGAGACTGTTGAGATCACATATCCAGAAATATACTGACGGTTTTCGTTTTTTCATGTCTGTCAAATGCGTCGTTTTTCGTGTAACTAATGTACGCGCAACATGACTCCAAGGGACATATATCAAAAAAAAAAAAAAAAAAAAGAGAAAAAAGTTTTGCACCATCCCCGTTATCTTGCGTTATCCCTACATTGAGCCAGAAACTCCATTAATCTTCTCTTCTAGATGATTTATCTAGCAAGTTGTTTTGTTCTTTACAAAATGTTAGTATTGTTCTGCCCACGCTTATATTTTATGACTGATAATTACACACACGAATAATTTCGCAATCGTAACTTATATATCCTATTTTTAATTCTCACGTCACGTCTTGCGATACAGTTCCAAGAACTGGCTATATCTAGGAAAGCCAAGGCTAATGTGCAAAAGCTTTTCTTTTACAATTGTCCGTTCCAAAAATCGACAAAAAAATCTATTTCTTCCTTCTGTCAATCGAACACTACTGTATCCCTCTCCTTTAAAATTACCGTTCTCTCAGTGAGGTCACGCTTGCTAAAAATCAATGGTGCATTGACTTTTGCTCCCGACAGATTCGCCGAGACGCGAGATTGGATTTCAATTTGTTTCGGAGGAATATTCGTTATTCTCGTTATTAGACTTTCAGGAAAGCGACGATTACGGCGGCGCTATTATACGACAAAAAGCGAGCGAACGAGAGAAGGCGAGGAAAGCGCTAATGATTGGTTTCAAACGAATTTCCACCTGGCAGTTCCGATTTTGATGTCTATGCGCGATATGCACCTATTCACCTATTCATAATTACTCTATCATTCTCCACCACCATCGCCAAGAGTCGCGGCAGTTTATGGCTTCGCGAATCGCGGATAATTGGATTGTCTGCTACCGACTGATCGAACGACCATCCCATAATTCTTTACGTCAACAAGAATGGCCACGATACTGTAGCGCTTTCTGTGCTGTACATTATTGTGTGTCTTCTGCGCTATTTCCCGATAATCGTGTATTTTTCTATTTGTATCTGGTGTGCCACTTTATTGGTTCGGTGGCAAGACTTACTTAAGCCAGAAACTTAACTCCAGAACTTAAACTTCAGAATAACAGGTGATTACTATGTTTTGTAACGTCAAAAAAAAAATTTGAGACTAAAATATACGAAAAAAAATATTTAACATTGACTTTCAATTTAATATTGATTCATTTATAAAAATTTCCATAACCTGCAAAATTTATGACATGAACTATGCAAATGTATTCGCACATTATAATAATTATTATGACCAGCAATTGCAAATAACATGGCAAAGTTGAAACTCGTAAATGTGTAGCCATATGATTGCTAAATGCAAAACTTGATTTTATCATTTCGCGAATATTGACATAAGCTCGTCCTTTTCGCAATCCTTTGTTTGCCAGGGACTGCTGTATTTCCTTTTCTTGTTTCTCGCGAGAGCGTTAATATGAAAAGTTTCGCTGTTAATATGGAAAGCTTCGATTTTATTTAATTGAAAAGTTTTATGTCTATTAGCTTCGCTCGTCGTTATTTCGGTAACTAAGAGCGTTCTTGACTTTCATTGTATAAAACATTAGATCACAAAGATAGTAGTCTGGGTCCAATTAGTTTTGATTATTGAAAGTTGGAGAAAAACAGCAAAAATTCACGTTAAAAATTGCTCTGAATAACAAATCAGGCGAATGTAAATTTAATGCATAGATATCGTCAACGTAATGCGTTCTTCTCTTGTTTCGTGTATATTTTAACAATTACATCGTACAATTATTTGTCCAAAAAAATTCGTGATATCCTAAAATTACTAAAATAAAATTGGAAAAAGTTATTTAAATGAGTGAGTAATAGTAAGACTCTTTAAGATTAGCTAATTAAATATATTTCTCCCGCATAAATTTTATAGACAAAGTGCACACATACATAACGCCACATTAAAGAATATCTTCCTCTTTAAAAATAGCTTGCGTTTCCTATGTGAATGTGTAAGATTTGTTTAATTCGACAATTACGCCCAAATACTGTTTTTATTATCTACCACTTTATTGCTGTTCGTGTGCAACAAATGACGATAGGCAAATTACCTGCCAGTAAAGACTTTTATGCGTGATGTTTAACAGTGTTCCTTTCACACATACGCGACGATATATATTACATTAAACGACGCCGTTAAATCACTATAATGGCCATAGCAAGTGTTCGTGCTTTTAAGCAAGGTCCAATGTCGATATTATAACATGATGTGAATGGCCAATAAATATATGTAAATCTTGACATGTAAATAATTTAAAACGAAATTAATTCTTCTCGCATTGCGTTTTATTTCAAAATATTTAAATTTCCGTGACATCAATTTCCGTGGCAGTGCATAATTTGCTTCCTCGAGGAAAAATTAAAATTTCTTGCTAGGTATTTCCATCTCCGCTTTCGTTTCACAAATTACTTAATATAAATCGCAATTATGCTTTAAGGATTACAGAAAGCAATGTATGGCGCGTTTGTATAAATGTTATTACAGCATGTTGCTTACACGAATTATGCAATGCGCGTGGTAAAATGCATTGTCAGGACAAAAGTCGTGCACGAGTTGAAGCTAAGGATGCGCTTTACTTTAATCCTGAAATGTATACTCGTTTCATCTTATGTCGTGTGTCTAGGAGATACCCTATCCTATGATATCCCATAACGAATTGCCTTGAAGAAGACTTTTGCACAAACAAAAAGATTATTTAAAAGCTAATAATTTACTTTATAAAAAAATACTCAACTTTACTATCGTTAAAAATGTATGCACGAGTAATGTCTTCTTGAAATAATTAATAACAATTTAACGTATATTATTAGACATTTATATTTATTCGTAACGTAATTAATTTTGCATATTTATTTTAATATTACGTAATATATTTTACTTTGATTTTTCTGTATAATTTATTACAAAATATAGAAAATAAACATAATATTTCCTGTTATTGATTCTTCAGATACATTAAACTATACGATAAAGCAAAATAAAAATATTATTGATGACATTTTCATGTGTGGTTTTATTGACATATATATCAAAATTATTTATTTTAAAGATATAAACAGCATTGGAATACATGTCTGATATGAAATTGTTAAACAAAAATAACTATACATATATAATATATATCCATTTACGGCTTCTACGCTAGATTGAATTTACGGCATTTATTTTTATTACCGAGTTACGTCACAAATTATTATAACTGTCTTGGATCGTTTATCTGCTGAATAGGTTTTACTCTATGCAGCTAATTGTGCAGAATTTCATTTGTAGTCGAGATATTGACCCCAGGGCAACGTCTAGGAGAAACAAAAAAAGATGCGCCGACAAAAACGTTTGCGGCGTATCTGCTGCTTTTTTTCATTTAAATGGTCGGTAAGGCGGCGACGGGATGCAGACTGCATACTAATGGAGGTATATTCTGCCACTGCCACTCAAGGCAAGCCCAACACTACGTCAACGGGGTCAGGCTGTTTGCGACAGGAAAATAATATGAGTTGGTCATAATCCGCGGCAGCACTTCGCCTCCAGATACGGAGGTGCACAGCAAACTAAGCTGCAAGGACACTCCACGTATGGAGTCACGAGAGGTACAGCAAAATAATGATACTCGGTAGAAATGTCTTCCGTCGTTTCTTTCAAATTTTTCTGAGCGAAATATAAAGTAAAGGTATACTATATGTTCACATCGTACAGATATATCGTTTTTATCATTCCTCAGGTAGAACACAAGTTAACGATCTGCTAGAAGATGTCATCATGATTTTATTTGTCATTTATAAAAAAACCTTACAAATGACAAGTAAGAATATTATGATAATCTATAGTATCATTATAATTCTATCTTCTATCTCAGGAACAATAAAAATATATATCTATATAATTTGACATATAATTTTAAAATGAACTTATAAATAATAAATAAGGACATGATGACGTCCGTATATTCTTATTATAATGTAAGATATTATTAGGATCGTATTTTATTATGGAATGATAAAAAAACGATACATATTTATATAATTTAAAGTGAACTTATAAATGATGATAAGGTCATGATGACGTCTGTATGTTATTATTATGACTTCTGTTTTCTACGTAAGTCATACATACAGTAGCAAGAAGGACTGTCGCACACAAAATTCCGCAACAGTGACTGTAAGACATAAACAAGCCGATGAGCCAATCAGGATATTGCTTTAGATCTACAGTCTACGTAATCTAACGGAAATGGAAATAACAGTAAACTTATCCATAACCTCGCGATAAGATGAATTTCAACCGGTTGAAACGCCTTATAGATAAGTTTACTGCTATTTCTATTTCCGTTAGATTACGTAGA
>Ga0157363_1002716_pt1 | contig 15717 bp, 25 predicted proteins | sample AttsexASBM1_FD_111477 | JGI IMG/M metagenome (GOLD analysis project Ga0157363, IMG submission 111477) | Fungus gardens microbial communities from leaf cutter ant in Ribeirão Preto, State of São Paulo, Brazil - Atta sexdens ASBM1 | ecosystem: Host-associated > Fungi > Mycelium > Unclassified ...
CAATGTATTTTCCAACTTCCGCTGCACACGTATTATCAACTGTTCCCGCTCTGCCCAACATTCCTCCTGAACCTGTCCTTTCCATATGTCCCAGCCCTCGCAAGTCTTTTTTTTGTTCCATTACTCGGAGCGGTGTTACCGTCTGGGCTGTTCGGGTAAGTTACCGTAATTCTTGAAGTCGCTCAACGTCTTCACACGCTTCAAAGCCCCCTGTTGTATTATCCTTCCTTTCTCGAACACCAACATCAATAATTGACCACGGAGAAAATGTAAATGGGTGGTGGTCTCCAGACGGTGTGCGTATCGTCATCCAGGTAAGTTCATGCTGCCTTTCTCAGGGTCGGTCGAGTTGCCGACGCCGACGGGGCGTCGCGTGAATAGACGTCAGCGTCCTTTCTCGTTCTGGTCTCTGTAGATTACAAAGAGGATGAGGAAGTCTATCAATTGCCACCGTTGTCTTCACAAGCCATGAGGAACTTCCTGGCCGGTCCTGGTGAAGGTCTTCCACTTCAGTCCATTAGCTTGCATTTTGAAGGAGTAGTGCGCGTTGAAGGAACTTTATTGGGGTATATACGCCACTTTTTCGATGTAGTTGAGGACTGATTGTCTGTAGTGTCTCACCAGGGAAAACGCATCTGATGTTCACTACAGACAATCCCCCAACTGTCCAACGAATGCCTTGGCCTCAAGATGATGACGACTCTAAGTCATACACATATGATACCTGGATTCTGAATGAGGACGATTTCTCCTGGCTGGAAGAACCTGAAGGCACGTCGATCCCATAGTCTACACTCGCCTGTATATAAAATTTCATTCATCAGGTGGCGTTGCCAAGATAATTCGCGCGAGGCCATTACCAGGAGAAGTCTGGATTACAACGGATGGACGCGTATACTTTGTGCAGTTACATGAAGAGGACATTATAGACTACGAGCCAGATTTCGAACCTCGAGATCCTGACTTGAAGCCAGTGAGGCGCTCGCAAATCAACGACAAATTCAAAAATTAACATTTCCAAGGTAGCTCCTAGTATAGCTTCGACACCTCATCAACGACTTGGGTGGCAGGGTACATGTATACATGATTTTTCGATTCCCAAATGGGCGCAAAAGCAACGCCGTGCGGACCCTGCGGAAAAATCAACCTCTCAAATCTATCAGGAGCCTCAACGAGCTACCGCTGTAGCAATCAATACGAGGTTTTCTATGCTTGCTATTGGCACATATGGGTATTTGACCATATTTTGTCATCAACGTATGCCATTAACAAGGGTTCAGCGGTAGCCTAGAGTTTAAGAATTTTCCATCCCAAGGAGATGTAATACCGAAGTCCCTATTGATTGATGTTCCCAATCCATACCATCGTCCGACAGGCCAGGTCACCGCACTTGAGTGGAGTTCCGACGGCTATGTCTTGGCCGTCGGCTGGATCAATGGGTGGGGTGTTTTCAGCGTTAGTGGCAGGTGTATAGCATCCAGTTTCGAGATGGAAGATATTCTTGATGGTTCAAAGTTGCTCCCTTCACCAGGTCGCTCAAGCTGTGATGCTGACTTTCGCCCCTAGGTTCCAAGACATTTTCATGGAAGGTATAAATCAACTTGTAAGTCCATAAATCGTCCGCTTATCCTTGTAGGTCTTACATCTTCTCAGTTTTGGGGCCCTGGTAATTTCGAGCTTTTCATGTTGGCTCGACAATATCCTCAAGGTGCGAGGCTACCACATTGCTTTTCAGAGAGTGGCAGCCAGCTATTTTCTATACCATTCGCGAAAAGCGCCACTACCGGCCAGCATTCACCCGTAAGTTTGTACCTTTCAGAGAATGGCGTATAAAGTTGAGGAACGAGGTCGGTAGGACAATACTCGTTATGCTTTCCTACAAATGGATGACCGAGCTTTAGTATACCGAGGAGCTGACCAACCAGATATGAGCGTGATCAACCCGGAATCTGATGTATGGCAGCATATTAAGGTTAGGTACATCAGAGCATGCTAACTCACACCAGACTGAATGTACGTATTCAGATCCCCCAGCACTATCTCGCGACAAATTGGCCCATTCTTTACTCCTCTATAAGCGCAGATGGTCGTCTGGTTGCAGTTGCCGGCAGGAGAGGATTAATACACTACAGTTCCACATCGGGACGCTGGAAGACCTTTTCGGATCGACAGCAAGAGCAAGCTTTTGTAGTCCGAGGTGGGCTCCTGTGGTTCCATCATGTACTGATCGCTGCTGTCGAGGTGACACACTCTTATCAAGTATATTCTATTCTTCTCAATTGGATTTGCGAAGGCTGATTCGCTGTAGCTACGGCTTTACTCCAGAGACCTCGAACTTAGCAACACCAATGTCCTTCATCGGGAGATGCTGCCGTCACCGGTTGTCATACTCTCCTTAGTAGACAACTCTCTCCTTGTGTACACATCGGATAACACCCTCTACCATTACTTGGTGGTACCAACAACGGATACAATCAAATTGCACCTATGCGGAAGTATTGCTTTCACTGGAATCATTGCCATTCCGAGCGCTGTACGTATGCTTAGTTGGATGATCCCAACTGCTCAAAAACGTGAGTGGGTTAGTGTCTGTATTCCCTGATATGAGCCAAGCTCGTACATTTGAATAGAACTGGGCGATCCAGTTGATGACCTAGCTGTAGCGACCGTTTTGATGGTTGTTGGAGGACAATTGATTTTATTGAAGCCTCGGAAGGTATAATCTTACATGCATTTCGTATGTCAGAGATGTCATCTCTGACACCGTTATCAGTCAGCAGAACAAGAGGTTAAATACGATATGCAAATTTTTGCAGATCGTATTGAATTTTGTTGGATCCATTTGCGAGGAATCTCCGCCCTTGAAAATTCCTTGTGGGCCTATGATGCTCAAGGCATCCGCATCTGGCTTAATGCTCTCGCCATCGAACAGAAATCCGCAGAGATGAGTGAAGATGTCAAAGAAAGTGTGACTATTCCACTCGCTTTTTATCCCCTATGTGAGTTCCTTTGCCTGGGTGTTTCTCGGATGCTCAAAAAGGCCTGGCCTTTTAGCTGTGTTAATGGACAAAGGGATCATTATAGGAGCAGAAAACGAGCTCGTGACGAGATCGAACTTGCCTTTCGTGATCTTTAGGCACGCCACTAGCGTATGTGGAGCGCTGACTGATATTGAGCTACACATCACTAATCAGTCATATCACCCAGTCCCATCTCTTCTTACAGCATATTCTTCTGTATCATTTGAGCGCAAGCCAAGTCAAAGAGGCTGTAGCCTTCGCATCGCAGTATAAAGAACTTGTATTCTTTGCACATGCTTTGGAGATCTTACTCCATACGGTCGTCGAGTCTGAGACTACTAACGGCAGCTCGGCCAGGAGCAAGGATATGATTCTACTAACAACAATTGAGTTCCTAGATCACTTTGACGTCTCTCTCGATGTCGTCGTTGGCTGTGCGAGAAAAACAGAGATGACCAGATGGCGCCATCTATTCGATGCTGTTGGTAATCCCAAACAGCTATTCGAGGTTTGTCAATGCACATAAGGCCATTAACCAGATTCTCTTGACACCTGGCTCTTCTCAGACTTGCCTGTCCTCGGGGCGCTTGAGAACGGCTGGATCTTATCTTTTGGTACTACATAATCTTGAACAATTAGATGAAAATAATCACGACGCCGTACGACTTCTCAAGGCCGCTATGGAGCAGCAAGAATGGCACCTGTGTCGTCAATTGCTGCGTTTCCTGCATTCAATGGATGAAACTGGGGCAGCACTTCAAAATGCACTATCACAAGTTGATTTGAAGCTGATAGATGATGAAGTTTGATAAATGTGTTCTTAGTTGTTTTCAACCTCTGTTTTCTGTCCAGTCTTTAGTTTCGGAACTTTATATTAAATCATCAGATAATGATGTAACGTGTTATACAGAAGCCCCTGTGCTATTCCTTCCTCTTTGCGATCCCTATGAGGTTTTCTGTTCTTTGAGCTCTGATTCCAATCTAGTTATTTTTCATCCCGAATGGTCTCTGCGCCTTTTCCTTTTTTGTTGGACACCTCAATAACATGATGATGAGACAGCTGCTCTCTCGTACTATAGCAACACTGACAAGACGGATGCAGCAGCCCATTTCCCGCACTTCTGAGGGTGCAGTAGTGATTTCATACCCGTCACTGGTCTCTCTGCCTCTTTCCGTGGGCGATGCCATTGGTATGTACACCCATGTCCATGGGCCTGGCCTGGCAATTACTATCATCGCACCAAATTCCTTTTTCTTCCCAGATGAAGCATTTGGTTCTCATCCGAAGTCTTTGGGGATCATTATCGTGCGGGATCCGCCCCCAGAATATCCCGTATACAGGGAAAGGCTGTTGAAACTGGCTTATCAATTCGCACAATTGCCCGAAGATGTGAGAGAGAAACATATCCACTCAGCAAGCAGATATAGGTACGTTGTTAATCATCACTTTTTCATTTTCGGACTTGGGGGGGTTTAATTACTGTGGTAGCTTTGGCTGGTCGCATGGCAAGGTATGGAAATATCCTGAAAATAGTCCATTAAAATAAAGCTTGCGATGATGAAGGAAATTATGAATGGCAAACCAGGTCAGGCGGTCTGTTGTTCAACGTCGACCAGTCTTTCATTTTTTTTGCTCGGTGATAGATACCCTGAAAGGATCGTATTACGCTAACCCTATTGTCGACAAACCAAGTGTATCTCGGAGTGAGCAGGAAAAATACCCTGAATACTATGGACAAAATATATGTAAGGATTTTCCCGTCATGCTTGTATATATACATGAAGTGACTAACGCATCGAAAAGGGCCCGAGAGAGATGAAAAAATGATTGAAGGGTTCGAAAGCGCCTTCAAGGATCTAGGACGGTGAGCATCACTGACCACGACACTGAGGAAGAAGTTACAACTCCACCTCTCTAGTTTTGTTTTCAAAGTTGGTTGTCGTCTGGCTGCCGCATGTCAACCATTTGGTATGTTACCATTGAGATAGCGACATCCATTATCAGTTTCTCTGATGAATCTCAGCTCTTCCTCATTTGTCAGATTCATCCATGTCGCTCCCCGAGCTTATCAGTACTTCCCAGACAACCAAGGCCCGCTTATTACATTATTTTCCTCCGCCTCCTGGGATAGCTCCATCCAAGGAAGACGAGCCAATTGATAGTTGGTGTGGTTTCCACTTGGATCACTCTTTGTTGACGGGCTTATGTTCCGTGAGTTATTGATACCAGTTCATATCCACAGTCCAAGGCTCACTCATACTAAGGCTATGTTCTTGCGAAAGGAACCTAACGGGGAACACACAGTAGTTTCATCTCCATCTCCGTCGTCGGGTTTATATATCCGCACCAGAGGCGGTAATGTAACTAAGGTTTCAATTCCCGTTGACTGCCTCGCCTTCCAAACAGGAGAAGCACTTGAGGTGGCCACAGGGGGTAGATTGCGGGCAACACCTCATTGCGTTCGAGTTGGCGCCAGTGGTACAGATGCTGTCAACATTTCTCGTCAAACATTTGTACTATTCATGCAGCCCAACACCGATCAACCCCTGTCACCAACCACAACATTCGGTCAGTTCAGCAAAGAAGTATTCAACGAACATTATGGTGCTGGTGAATCAACATGATAAAACAATGGGCCAAGAGAACCTGGGAAGAAGTCTACAACTTGAATGCCATGATAAAGCTAACTATGGATCCAAAATGTAACAAGAAGTGGAGGTCACGAGCAGTGATAGATAGAATAAATAAATCAATGACGCGAAGAGGCGGAGTGAGTGCGAGTTCGAAGTGATGCAGATGTTAGTGAGCTTGGCAATACCGAGAGCACGGTAGCCGCAATACTTTTTTGTTTTGATGGACTGTCCTTGATTCCCTTTCCCTCGCTGAGCTGGGAACCCACTGAAGACTGTCGCTCCCTGTTCGGATGTTCCATATCAGAGATCACGCTCCAGTCTTCGCTTGGTGGGCGCCTCATGGAATCAACAGAATCATACCCATGATATGAGGAAGGTGAGAAGGAGTTCGGAAATAGGTCAGGGTTGCGCGTGATGGAGTGTTCATTATTTCCATCATCTCCAGAGTCTTCAACAGGAGTGTGCTTAATCAGAGATCGAGCATATTCCAGATCCCGGTATATGGACTCGATAGCAGTAGCAACTCCATTCTCCTGTACAACACAACGTGTAAAGATCGGTTTATAGAAACAGGGCATAAAGGCTTGGCTTACCGATCGAATCTGTTCACCGATAAGACGGGCTCTATCTACCTGTTTTTGGTCATGAGCAGCTGTGATTAAAGCCTCAGTCAATGAGGCAGTTGTCAATTTTCTAACGCCAGAGCCAACCCCGAGGGCTTCGACTCTGTCAGCCCAAAAAAACTGATCGCCAAAAAACGGTCTTATTATAGTCGGGATACCAGCTAATATAGCTATCAGTTTCAAAACATCTTTCAAGCACGATCAGAGCACTTGCCCCGCAAACTAGCACCGGTAGTCCCAGCGCCTCCGTGGTGACACGCTGCATCAATGCGCTGGAATAGCCAATCATGCGGGATTGATTGTATAGTATAAATTTGGGGAGGTAAAGGCTCCTCCGGCTCACTTGCATCTCCAGCTTTGGCGTGCAGTCGATCCGACCATCCTTTGGAAAGAATAACATATACTCCACTCTGGACCACAGCCTCGATGACACATTTTGTCAAGGCTTTGGGGTCAGATACAACAATACTGCCAAATCCAATGTATACAACCTTTTTGCCATTCCGATGCGCACTATCAATGAACTGTACAAGGTCCTCGGGAGGCATCCATCGTTTCGCACTAACATCAGCTTCTTCAAGGAACCAGTAGCCTGGAAAACGAAGTTAACTCAAGAAGATGTATGTTTAACAAGATCAAAGTACCTGTGACTCGGATCCATTCCGGCCAGTCTAGAGGGGGTGGGACGATATGAGGACTAAAATTGTAAAGGAAGGGAATCTTGTGGGGTTCCATCTTATCCAGGCTCGTCGGTGGAAGATGAAGATTATTCCGGCGCCATCTATTGATTTGACTGGATGTGGCTCGCCAAAAGACTTGGTCAAACATGACATAGGACTTGGGTGAACGTTGGCAGCATCAATGAGTTCAAGAAGAGGACTCACCATATAATTGTAGCTTCCACCCATCTATCATGTGGTCAGTACACAAAATTGCATTATTGTTTGGAACTAGCCTTGTGTTCAGGGACTGCGAATGCATGTGGGTATGCACTATACAAATGAGTATGGTGTCCGAAGTCTGGGTAATCTAAGGACGCACCGAGTCCTTGTCCATGTCATCGTAAAAGCTCGGAAATACGGAATTGCCAGGGCTTCAGCGATATGATATCCGCCCATAGCACTCGGACTTTCAATTAAAACGTCTGTCCCTTGGCATGCTTCCCATGAAGTCTTCAGTAAATCATCCACCCATCCTCGGAACTATGGAATCAATGAGTGACTGAATTTTGAACTGATTTAGATTACAAACCTTTTGAAGGCCCTCTTTGAGGAACGAGACAGTAAACATGCCATTTTCGACGCAAATGCGCATCAGTTCAGCGGGATCACCACCAACGTATCCAAACTCAATACCATGCTGTATAGGAATCACTATAGGCATAGTCTCGTCCAAAAAGCTGAGTGGATTGGCTCACCGACTCAATCCACTCCCCAAACTCCCGATGAGTCGCTATCCGACACTTGTGCCCATCCGCGATCAATCCCTTCGCAAGTGCAATATACGGCTGAACATCCCCTCTCGAACCAATCGTCAAAAATGTGAAATGCAATGGCTTGCTCGGTTTGAACGTTAAGAAGGTCGATGATGCAGACGTGAACATGACAGCAGGTAACGAATCTGTCATATTTTCAGGCCCAGAAGGTGCTGCAAGTTCCATACTTGAACTGGGCCTCTCAAACTCCTCCAGAGTTAGTGCATCACGTTCACCTGGAGAAGTGACGACAGTGCCTTCTCCTGGCACGAGACGTCTACGAACGTCTTCAATTTGGCGCTCGAGAAGGAGAATGAAGGAGTCGCGTTTGTCTTCGGCTCCAAATTCAAAGAAGAGCTCTTCGTAACCCTTAACGATGACTACGAGGCCGTGGTGACCAAAACGAGTGGCCCTAGATTTTTGGACTGCAAAGATATCACGGATAGGAAGCGTCATCTAAAGTCAAATTAAAGAGGGTAACAAAGTAGAGGAATACAAGAACACACCTTCGTTCTCGCGGTTAGAGGGCCACTAGACTTGAAGCAGAAATAGTTGGTTGATATATAAAGCCTCCCGAAAACTGGTAGAAGTCTGAAAATATATCCTGGAAAATCTACGTGAAGTAAGCAAGTAATTCAACAAAAATTCAAACGTCACGTACATCCAAGCAACACCTCCTTCTCATCATATGCAAAAGCAGTTCTAAACTTCTCCGTCATGTCCGCATCCATCATTACATTTGGTGTCTCGAGTATGCTGAAAGTCATATCGCCCCACCCTCCAGCCTTGTTTGCAGGACCAGATGACGAAGGTGCTGTTGGTAAATATACCTCTTTCACACCATCCGCGGGAGGACTCGACGGCAGTGGGGTCACAGAAGTGAAATATTTGCCACGTGTTTTCAGCCAAGATGAGACGCCAACCCAAGAACTGCTGCGGAACGAAGGAAGATCAGGAACTTTGGATTGACTGGAAGTAGACGGTGGATACGTGTGATTAGCGGATTGCGCCTGCTGTTGTAATTTGGGAGTTTCTTCGTGTCCTTCTGACGTCGGTGAGGATGTGAGTGGAAATTCGATTGGTTTCGGTGATTCTGTAACAGGTACAAAACTATTCGTTCGGCGTGTTACATGCGTGAAACCTTCGGATTTTACTTGCGTTTCAGAAGTGTGAGCTATTCCACTGGATCTGGCCAGAAATCCCGTTTCAGAGAAGGGCCGAAGAAAAGAACTTATGCGGAAGAATGGCGAGGATTTGGAGGATTCAGCATCTTGAGTACTATTGGGACACTCTGGAATAGGGGCAACTATCGAGGATCGTGCATTTGTCGTGTCGAGAACCTGTGTTTGTTTCTGATCTGCGGTACTTCGGACATTGCGGACAGCATCACGGATCTGTTCAAGAGCTGCAGGTAGATTACGGAAATAAGCAAAGAAATAGGAGTCAACCGAATAGTTCCCCTCTTTGTCGAGAACCTTCACTTCTATTGTTTCACTGAAGTCCATGGCGGATGATCTTTCAACCTCTAAGATAACGGAGTAAGGGATAGCAATCTAAGAATTCGTTGGAAAGGGGAGGCATGTATGAATCAAGAATAAATACCTTAACAGTATCGCCCATGTTTTGAGCTTTGAAGATAACCTTTCGGATAGCTTTAACCCACTCCTCCCGACTGGGGATAGAATCTGCAGATAACACCACTGTCTTTTGGTGAGTTCGTAAACGAAAATCCTTGTCACCCGTAGGCTCGCAAGAGATTGCATAGCGAAGGTCAATGATACCATGCGGAAAATACGGGTCCTGGGTCCCAAAATCAGGTTGTATCACTCGGCAAGCTGGAAAACCTTACCGATGAGGATTGGTACCATGAGAGAGCATCATTCTTCAGAATGAACCAGTGCTTTATCCATCGTTTCGTTCGCTGTGCTCGCTTGTTGAGTGAGCCAGACTTGAGGACCTGATCCTTTCGACGTCCGGTCAGAACCACTACATGAATTGCTGAAGAAAGAGCCAACTTCACGAGAGGGCATATGAGCAAAGAAACACAGATAACTATCTGTGAGATACATGTATCCCTGTAGCACTACGGAACTCAGTTAGGTCAATGCCAGGCCTAGGCCAGGACTTACAGACAGAGCGCAAGAGCCAGCAAGGCATTTCTGGAACTTGATTAGTATATGAATTTCGTTTAAAATCAAGGCATACACCTACCAGCCAAAACCTCCTTAATACCCTCGAGGTCAAAGATATCTCTCAGTTTTTCGGCTAGGCGAGTACGCCTGTTTAAGCGAATGGTGGCTGTTCGAGCATTGGAATATACATAGGCATTTGCTGCGGGAGAAGTGATATTGTGGTTTCCAGGGGGAGAATGCGACTGCTGCGTAAAGGATGAACTTGACTTTGGCTCTTCGAAGTCCTGTTCTACATCGTCGTCCGAAAAACAAGGTTCTTGTTCCTCAGTCATAGGTTGATTATGGTGTTCAGACCTTGGAATGTCGTGTCTACGCGAGCGAGCAAGTGGTCTATGAATAGCATGTATTGACGATGCAAGGGGGTTCACTGAGGGAAAGATAAGCTCGTGATTATGTGATGCAACTCACGAGTACCTCTATGGTTAGCTTCATCCTCGTTCTCAGACTCCACAGCATCTTGTTCCTGGTTTGAACCTTCATCATCATTATCATGGTCTATCCATGGAAGAGCTTGCAGGGCCTGGATAAGGGTTTGCGTTCCTATCCGCATCTAGAGATAAAGAAGTATGATTTGAGATGCATCATGTTGAGACAGAAAACATACAGATCCCTCGCCTCGGAATGGGGTCAAGGATGGTCGGACAGAGGGAGAGGGGGGTCTGACAAAAGGACAATCGTCATTTGGAGTGACTGTAGATGCGGAGGACATGGCTTGAAGAGAAAGCAGTCTAGAAGCACTGAGAGTGGCAGACGATGACGCTGGTGTTGCAAGTAAGCTCGAAACAAGTTAGTCGCACACTCAGGAAGCACACCAGTATTGCTTTCAGACTGTTGAGGCCTAGCATTTCTTCTGTTGAGGCTGAACATGCGACGGTGAGCCGGAGGTGATGACTGAGATTGGGAGGATGGCTGAGGGTGAGACTTTGCAGATACGCTTCTACTGAGCTTGTCGACGGTCTTCTCGACAACACTGGATATGCGCCTGGCTCGACGGGGGGTAGCGAGGTCACCGTGTCCGCTGGAGCGGGAGACAGACATGTCGACCTCTGGGAAGAGAGAAGGCTGACGTAAGGGTGTGCTTTGGATACTTGGTTTCGGGATTGACGTATTAAATGCTTAGTCATCATCCTCGCCACGCTCTCGTCGCGTTCAAGTCCACATAAAGCACCGAGCCCAGTACCACTTCGTCCAACGATGCGGGGCGAAGTCTGCGTCGGCTTTGGCTCGTTTCTATCGTGCGTTTTTAGGTTCTTATTGCTGATTGCATCCTCAGCCATCTCACAGCTTCGTTGCTGTCCTCCTCATGATTTTCGTACATGTACGTCTTTTGATCCTTCCTCGAGCCCACATCGTCATGTTTTTGTCTCTCAGGTCGGTCAGATCAGCACCTCGCATGTCTCTCGCAATATTTTCATGGTGAGCTGCACGGCATGATCTCCACTACCACTCGACACTGATCAATCACCCAGGCCAAAGCTAATGTCTCCGCCTACGGGTCTGTTCCTTGGTGGTTGCTCATGGATTTGACAGCTGATGGCCCTACCCAAGCGATGCTATTCACTTTGCTATAATAGACACTGTTTACAATCTATATACTGACAACGCTTCTGCACCATTGCAGCAGCAAGCTGGCCTTCGTCAACTCTACAAATTTGGACTCTACTCTCACTGCGCTTACGTCAATGACACCGCAGGACGATGTGGGAATGAAACCGTTGGAGAGCAATTCAAGCCCTATGATATCCTCACATCTGACATGCCCTCAAATTGGTCCATTTTCTCTCAGTCTTTCATTCCAGACACGACCACCTTCCAAAACTCTGGTTTCCTCGGACACAATTCCAAGGCTGCTTATTGGATGCTCCTCCTTGGGACTCTCTGTGCAGCCGCTGCTTTCATCACGTATGTGCAATTTGCCATTCTTCACCTGATATTGATCCGCAGCATAGCGGGGTGGCCAAACACAACATGACCTTTTTGGTTTCCACCTTATTTGCCATCGCCGGCAGTCTTCTCCTGCTAATCGGCGCTAGCATCTGGACAGTGATAGCCCAGCGATCAGCTGCTATAAACGGCCTTGTGGTAGAATCCGCCAACAGCACTCAGACTGTGCCGCTCGGCATAGTCGTTTCAGTGGGCCCAGGACTTTTTTTAACCTGGGCTGCATTTGCTTGTCTCGTGGTGTCTGCGGTCCCATACATGATTAGGTCTGTCATCTTTTTCTCGTGAGAGGCTGTGCGTAGTCTCATGCTGCCTTACAGCTGCTGCACTTATCGCTGACGACCCAAATCCCGAGGCTGGTCCCGGGGACGAAAACGCACATCACACTAGATACTGGTGGATGCCATGAATTATTCATGATTATTGACGGAGATTTGGACATTCACCCGCATACTTACGAAGATCTTTTGTATATCTATGAATTCTGCTGATGGGCCTGGCCCAGTTTATCTAATCGACTTTGCAGTGACGTAATGTCGGAATGGAGCTAAGTTGTACGCGCAAGTTTCATCTCACGCCGTGGTCAACATTGACCGTCTCTTTCTCCACTCTTGTTTTTCAATTGCTGTTATGCACTCATTTGTAATGTGTGCTACGTTCAGAGCCTGGGCGCTCGTTGTTGCTCTTGCTTTTCTTTCCTCTGGCGTACATGCCATAGGTAAGGTAACCAGAAGTGGGCGATATCTTTACAACGAAGATGGAAGCCGTTTCTACATCAAGGGTGTAGCATACCAGGAGCAGGGTAAGTCCAAGTGCCCCATGAACCTACGGGGAGCACTCATCCCACTCACGGTTGTAGGAGTCGTTGTGGCAAGCGCCGATAATCCTTTTGGGGAACCTTCGAGCTTCATAGACCCTCTCTCACTCCCAGAGGCTTGTCAGCGTGATTTACCATTCCTTCAACAACTTGCGGTCAACACGATCCGTGTGTATAGTGTCAATTCTTCTCTTAATCACGATCAATGCATGAGTACGTTTAGCAACGCTGGTATCTACGCTATGTGAGTTCTTGCGGCTGACTATCACTCAAGTAAGCAATCTGATACGGGGACTATCTCAGCGTTGATCTTGCGTTGCCACTCAATGGGTCGATTGACCGGTTGAATCCTTCTTGGACAACAAATCTTCTTGACCAGTATATTAAGACCATTGACATTTTCTCCAAATACGACAACGTCCTCGCTTTTAATGTTGGTAACGAAGTCGTCACGAAAGATATTTCACAAGCCGCACCATTCGTCAAGGCTGCTGCTCGTGACATCAAGGCTTACTTGAGATCAAAGGACTCGAATGCTCTTGTCGGCTATGCTGCTATTGACGGTGCTGACAATTTCAGGTTGCCCCTTGCCAATTATCTGTCTTGCGATCCTACTGGCAGCAACTCAGAGGCAACTGCAATTGACCTTTACGGTCTCAACAATTAGTAAGAGCGTCGCTTTCTTATTGTGTTCTCAAACTGATGTCTCTTAGTGAATGGTGTGGAGACTCCAACTTCCAGGCTTCATATGCCCATACCACGTCCGATTACTCCTCATATAACGTGGTTGCCTATCTCAGTGAATACGGTTGTATCACTAGCCCACCACGTGTATGGACAGAAGTTGCTGCCCTGTTCAGCGCGAATATGTCTGACATTTTCTCTGGGGGCATTGCGTTTTCATACTTCCCGGCTTCCAGTATTCAAGGTCAATTTGGCATGGTCACCATATCCGATGACCAGAGCACCGTCACGGTCAGTGACGATTTTAACCGCCTGAAGGCGCAATATACCGCTGTCTCTGGTCCCAACAGTCCTGCTCAGAGCTCTGCTGGTGCTTCGAGCTACCCTGGCTGTCCCACTCACAGTGACACCTGGGTCGCGTCCAATAACTTACCTCCCACGCCCAACTTTCAGGCTTGTGATTGTTTGGAAAACGCTCTGAGTTGTCAATTCACCCCTGCGACAAGTAATTACAGTGCTATTGTTGGTAGTCTACTCGACGTTGGATGCAACTTGCTCGGTCAGAGCGGTGGATCTTGTAGCGACATCGGTGGTGATGGCCAAAGTGGTGTGTATGGCCGTATCTCAGGTTGTGACCCCAGTGAGTCTTCTTTTCGACTGTTTCAGATTTGTGCCTTATCTCTTATTTCTGTTCACAGCCACCAAGTTGTCTTACGTGATGAGTGAATACTACGAGCGCAACAACCGGAACCCTCAGGCATGCAGCTTCGCTGGCAATGGTACCGTCAACTCTAATACACCTGGTGGTGTTGCTTCTACTGCCACCTCTGCTGCAAGCTCTTGCATCTCAAACTCGACAGCTACCTTTCCTCCAACGGCATCTGTGGGCAGCTCAAACGGTACTTCATCCGGCGGCAGTAATAATGATGGACAAGTGAACAGTGGTGCTGCAGCGTTGGTTGAAACTAAGCCCCTTGTTGGTGTTGTTGTCATGGCTGTGATCAGTCTCTTTAGTGGTATATGGGCCCTCTTTTTGTAAGCTTATGGATATGTACTTTTCATGATACCAGGAAATCAGTTTTCGATGGACATAAATGCCCTTGAAGACTGTTCTCATAATAGTCCATTAACCCTTAAATCATATAAACCTTAGAGATGTGCTAAATCTATATCATTGGGAGGACTTATGGTATTATAGACAGGTTTCCAAGGTGCTTTGTTATGACCCATACGTTGAGACTTTTCTGTTAATTTCACCTCAGACTATTCTGACTTCTCTAAGTCTTTTCACATTTACAGTTTATACTGATAGACTGAGAGCATTAAGATTTCTCCTAACTTCACCTCTGTCATAGATCACTGTGATCTCAAGAACATGTCTTCTACATACAGTTCGTCTCACCCTCTCTGCTTCCACAATCTTTTTTACTATGGATCACATATCTGTGTTTCATTGTCTAGTTGCCTTTTTCTTGTCATCATATCACTAGGAACTTGTTAAATGTGGTTCACACTTTAGCTAGAAGTCCATGAATGTCATACAGAAGAGTATGGATCAAGTATAAGAGATCTATCTATGGATAGAAAGAGGGTCAGATCAAGAACAAATATATATCCATGAGTTGATACAACTGGTATAGATAACAACCTTGGCTTCAACTTATGTGTTGCACCAACTACTTGTCAGATTTGAAGACAGTGGACTTATTCCTTTTTCTTTTCTCCCTTGGTATTTAAGTCTCTCTTATTTTTTCTATTTCAATTCTTGTCCATACTTCTCTATCCTTTTTTTATCTTGGACTTAGTCAAAGGGAGAATAATGTGACATCACATGTGATTGTCACAGTCATGGTCACAACATCATGTAACACATAAGAAGGGTGATGTCATATATTATATGATATAATGACTCTTAATTTATATAACTCATAATATTTAGAATAGGCTAGATGTAAAGTGCATACAGACCATGCACTAGAGATATATAGAGTAGACTCACTTGTACTAGAAACTCTATCAAGTATTCATGTGTTAAACCAATACAAGGTTTCTCTTTTACTTTATTACTTAAGTTTAAGTCATAACATAACTCATGTATTGAGTAACACAGAAGAATTTGATAGAGTTCCTACTACAAGTTTGTCTACTTTATATACTCTAAGTATTGGTCTATACATGTTTGCACCAACCTACTCTAAAGCTATGACTAAGATTTTGCAATATTCTTTTTAGTTATGTGACAGTGTAATTATGACCTAATGTGACTAATATCACATGCCCTTATTTAAGTCTGAAAAAAAAACTAAACTATAAAAGAAATGAGAAAAATAAA
>Ga0157363_1002718_pt1 | contig 15717 bp, 9 predicted proteins | sample AttsexASBM1_FD_111477 | JGI IMG/M metagenome (GOLD analysis project Ga0157363, IMG submission 111477) | Fungus gardens microbial communities from leaf cutter ant in Ribeirão Preto, State of São Paulo, Brazil - Atta sexdens ASBM1 | ecosystem: Host-associated > Fungi > Mycelium > Unclassified ...
AAAAAAATATATATATATATATATATATATATATATATATATATATATATATATATATATACATATATATACTATATTACAATAAAAGAGGATATGCACGATGCGATTTTTATTTCGATTTTTTCGGTCTTGCGCCTTTAATGTTTAACGTGGACATTGGTATGTGCAACCGTCAGCTACGTGTATATAATCTAACGCGAATACGTTTAGAACCATGACGAACCAAGTGTTTTCATCATATTCGATAATGCGTTCTTACCGATCTCTCTATCGGATATACAATCTTTCTCCCTCAATATAAAAACTAAGTCGTATCTAAATATCGCTATGTAATTACGGAAATCTTTCATCGAACTTAGAAAATGCATCTCTTCGATAATAGGCTTACTCGACGTGTCAACGAAGAAAAACTGTTCAGCGCGGCACACGGCGCAATACTATCACAGTTAATCCTCACCAGGAAAATTCAACGCACGTTCGTGTCATTCTAAACGCAATTCGCGTTCCGAACAACTCTCATCTAAGCTACATAATTATGCCCGGCTACGGGACTTCAAGGCGGAGAAAAGCGCCCTGTTTACGCGCAATTCAGACTCAATTTGTCCCCTTTTTTTTGCATAAAAAAGTAGACAGATATTCACTTAAACAACATTTAACTTTTGCTAATGCTCGTGGGAAAGACGCTATATCGGAATAACACGTGTTGCATACTCGGCGAGCATATTACAGGAAGTATAATACAATTTACCGACTCCTATTTATAGTGAGACGATTCGAGTGACAATCAATGATTCAAGATTGATTGGACCTAACAGAAAAAAGCGGGATACATTAGCTTTGTTTCTTTTCTTTCTAAGCATATTACATGGTATTTACAAAATGTTGCTTCGTTCTTCTTAATTCCATTTGGAATCCTGAAACAGTCATTTATAATCTGCTTTAGTATAAAAATAAAATGTCAAGTTAAATAAAAAATTATTTAATAATAACAACTTAATCTATTTTTTTAATCATTAATAATCGATATTTACAGGGAAAGGAATCTTGGAATGTTTTCCTTTTCTTTGCATCGATCAGATTGATGATAATGCTGCGTAATGATAGAGGAAAGACGTGTGCATTATTAGTAATACGAAGCAATCAAGTTTCGTTCATTGTAAAGTTTTAGACAATCCATAATTTAAAATAGAATTAGATTTATATTTATATTATATTTATATTTTAGATATAAGATTTATATTTATAATAATTTAATACAAAAAACATTTACTCAAAACAAAAATTATATCACGTTCTACTTTATACAAAAATGCATACTATGAAATTTAATAATTTACAGCTTTGGAAAACGTATTATATCATTGAATGTATGTGTATATATATATATATATATATATATATATATATATAAAATGTAAAACTAACAATATTACAATAAATTCAACATAAATTAAAGAATTTTTTAAATTTCGAATTATAGATTATCTTTAAGGTTAACAATTCGGAAATCTCGAAGAGTTGAATGTTACAAGACACCTGTTAATCACAAATAAGTTACAAAGATCACATATAAGTTATAAAGATTATTGTACATTAATCTCCAGCATTAGAGCGACACCCATTCAAACTATTTAAAAAGAAATATAAGACTTGTATAAAAATGCAATGAGTTCAAATTTAAGAAGTAAAATATACAATTATACAAAATTATACCAACACAGATCCAATTTTCGCCTAAACAGAATTTAATAAAATTATATAGATATTAAGTTATATAGATATTAAGTATTCTCGAGATTCCTCGATAAAATGCGAGGAAGGAAATTCAGTTTTGATTATCCGTCAAAGTTACAAATTATCCTTAGTCGGCACGCGTTCCTTATCACAGATCATTCTATTATTACGCCACGACATCTTCAGCAACGACACATAGAATGATAAGTGAAGGTAGGTACCTAATCCCTTCACAGAGCACCAAAAGGATCGAGTTGGACAGCATTGCCTTGTGGCTGAGCTGCTGCAGCAGGTTGAGGTTGTTGTTGCTGCAAATTAGGACCGGCCATCATAGGATTCGCGCTGGGCATGGCCATCATGGGCGCAGCTCCTCCCGCAACCATCATACCGCCACCGGCGGTGGAAGCACCTGGGATAGTACACATCATCGGCCTCATACCCTGCATACCCTGCATACCCTGCATGCCCATCGGCATACTTTGCATACCCTACAGACACCAGAGAGCGAGAGAAATGAGACGTATGTACAAAAGGAAGCGTGTGCCTGCGAAAGTTAACGTCTTCCTTAATGTCAAAATAACGATTAGTCTGATTGATCATTATTTTTACATTATGTAAACAATTGAAATGTAAGCAATAGCTGGAAAAAAGAAAAATACTTAGAAGGAAAACGTCGAAATTGTTCTTCACTAATTTTGATAAGGTTTATGTGTTGTAAAGCATCAAAAAATATTAAATTAACCCATATTTTTTATCTACTTATCTCAAGATTTGAAATAATCTCTTGAAAATAATGGATTTTTTTTTCATTTATAGCAAATATTTTTAAAACTGAGAGATATAAAAATTGTTTCATCCAAAGTTTTATGATATTTTATGCTCTTAATATAATTGTATATTCACATTTTTTGAAAATGTCAAATTTTTTAATTTATTCTTACTTACAGAGGTTGTTTCAACCCTTCATATAAAGAGAGAGAAAGAGAGAGAGAGAGAGAGAGAGAGAGAGAGAGAGAGAGAGACAAAAAATATAAATTTAATACTTTTGATGCTTTAGAATTTAGAATATATTCAAAGTCTATCAAAATCAGTGAGAAACAGTTCCGATATTTCCTTATTAGAATTCTTCTTGTTTTATCTTTAAATTCTGAAAACAATAGCAACCACATTAGTTTTAAAAGAAATGTCATCACAAGTACATAATCTATAAGAGAAAATAAATATTATAAATACTTTTTTTTTTTTTCAAACAAGACCAGTCTCTTCCTCAATTCTCTTTTTATATTTGTGACGTTTTTCTCACAGGAAATATAGTGTAGCTTAATCTATTCTAATATATGTTACCTGTACATCGGTATAATAAATATTTACACGACCGCGCTTTGAATAATCCTAAAATATTATCTTATCTATGTTATCTACATTAGAGATTAACACCGTAAGCAAATTACAGCCAAGGGGGAAATAAATCTGAAAATCAATCTATAGGAATATAAATAATTGCGATAAAGTACTGTCTACTACATTCTTGAAACGTGCGCTAAAAGTACATATCGATGCATAAGCACATAATGCGAGGAAACGAAATGAGGTGTCGAATCGGATTGTCATCTTCCGACGATTCGTTTTGCTACGTGAAATAAAGGTCATTATACGATTTGTACAACGATTGTCATTATTGACAAAATGAGTTAGTGACAATTCGTGTTATCATACGCTTATTCTTGTATACAGAAACTCATGATCCGATGAGGAGGTGAGATAAGTTTGGCGTTTTATTAAGTTAAACATCTCGTTCGCTGCATGTGAAACAAAGACGTTCGCGATCGTGGGACTTACCATCATCGCTGGCTGTGAGGGGAAACCTATAGTCGTGGTGCTCGTAGGTAGCAGTTGCGTCATTCCTTGGCCCTGCAACATAGTCAATAACATGCCATATGCTGTGCATGCAAAACGCACTCACCTAAACGGTGCTAATTGACGAGAAAATTGTCGTTACGGTATTACGAAGAGAGCAGAAGAGTCCCACGGCGGACGAGATGGCTTAATGATAAACATGTCTTACATCTCAATATGTCTAGCTGAAGGTACGAAAATGCTATATACTTAGCAGATTGCTAACAAGCTAAAATAATTTACTAGTCCGCGTAGGATTCCTACGACGTAAAATTGAAATGATACCGTAAGGAACAAAATAATCTACGATTCTGAATAAGAATAATCAAGTTTTATTGTGGGAGCGATTGTTCTTTGAAAATAATGCATAAAAAATAGTGGGTGTGTACGTGTGTGTGTCTTAGTGTATTGACAATCAGAAGAAACATGCTGAACTTTACGACAACAAAATTAAAATAGAAAGGCTCACCATGGGCCGATATCCAGCACCGGTAGTAGCCGCCATTGGCTGCGGTGACCATCCGCCGGCTGAACCGCCCGTTTTCGCAGCATTCTTCGGGGAATTCCACTGCATTCCTCTGCAAGAGAAAAATATTTATCAATCGTCGCTTCACATATTACATAAACTTCGGAACATTTTATGAATTATTTATATGAATCTATTATTATCATCCTCATAAATATATTAAAATTTACATAACTCTAGAAATCGAATGCTCATAAATAAAAATGTGATCATACTTACTTGACTTGCTGCTGTGCGCTCTTATTGATGGTCAAGTTTTGCGCAAGGCTAGCTAAGCTGCTGTCCAAATCTCCGGTAAGGACCTTGCCGGTATTGGCTGTACCGACCGGTTGCCCCGCTGAAATGAAATGAAATTCAAAATACTCGTAGACATATTAGCATCACATTGTCAAAATTCCTAAGCAATATCTATAACGTCGAGCAAAGATACGAATATAAAATTAAAATTTAAAATAAATCGCGAAGTTTACAAATTTATAAATTTAAATTAGATTAAGCATTTAATTTAAATTAGAATTAAGCATAATTACTAAGTGTATTTTCTGATTAACATAAAATAAAGGGATTTAATTTCAAAGGATTCAAAATCGTTTTTAAAATCTTTATAACAGCGTGCTGTAAATTCTCTAAACAAAATAATGCAGAATTATGTATATTGTACAATTAAAGTCATGAACATGCAAATTGTTGTAAATAAATTGAATTGTAAATGCGTGAAAAAAAAATAATGATCAGAGGATATCGTTTATGAGTATACTTCAGCAAAGAATGATGTAATCGTTTATTTTTCTTCAATAATTTTTGCGATGTCTAGAATGTTATAAATAACACAGGCATGCTTATCTACTCGTGAAAACGTTAAAATTAATCAGAATTATCTAATGTTCTAATGTGCCTAAGTATAAATATTTACATACATCTTGCTGATCGGGCAATATATATAAATTGAAAAAGCAATTCCTGGGCAACACAAAAGTCCAAGAGACATCTCGCAGATATCTGAATTATCTTTTAAAAATCTATATGTTTTTCTAGATATCTTGTGGATTTTTACGTTGTTTAGAATGCAATATCGCAATGCAATCAAGCCAAAAGGAGAAAAATGAAAAATAAAGAAAGACTTTAAGTCGGCAGGGTACAGCGAGTGCGATTATCATGCTATTGGCGTGGATTAGTTTAGGCATTCCCGTCACCTGACATCGGCTGCTTTGCCGGCGAACCGTACCCCACGGGGACTTGGGCTTGGGTAGGGATACCATAGCCGACGATCGGCGCACCGGTCATCATGGATTGCCCGGTCGTGGGATCATTCATGCCGAACATACCGGCACCCGCCGCCGCAGCCGGCGGCATTTGTTGTTGCAACGGCTGCTGTTGGGCGGCCATCGCAGCTTGCTGCTGCTGAACCATGGGTGCCGGCCGCGACGGAGACCCACCCAGTGCCATACGGATACTGTCGTTGAGATCATCGAAGGCGCTCTTGCCAGCAGAAGAGGCCGGGACCGCTGCCGCCGTTGCCATCGCTGGCCTACCATGTGACGCTCCGTGTGTCGGAGACAGTGCACGCGGTGCGGCACCGTTCGCGGCAGCAACGGCGGTCGCGGGTGGCGGTGGTCTAGGTGGCGGCGTAGCCGTGGACGATGTCTTGCCGGCGACTGAAGGCGCCGCCGACGCCACCACCTCGGCCGCCGCAGCATCCCCGTCGCCGCCGTTTGCGGGGGTCCTCATCGCGGCGGCGGACCCGTCACCCCCAAAGAGATCCGTCTGATCGGCACTGAAAAGGTCTCCGGCTGCTACCGTCCCCGTCTGCGCTGCTTGCACCGATTCACCGCCAACAACGCCGCCGGCGTTCTGATCGAAGAGCCCGAAGGCGCCTGCGTTCGTCGCTTGCTGGCCGCCGGTGGTACCGAGGGACGGGAAATCGGACATGAAAGGATTAGGTACGGACGCGGCTGTTCCTGGGGCGCCAGCTTGCGCAGAAAGTGATCAAGATGCATAAGTTAGCTTCCTCTTCTTTTGCGTCCGGACGAAGTAATAATGTAAAATATTTTGCAATTGTTACACCGTCACCCGTTAATACGTTAATTAAAGAGAAAAAAAAAGAAATATTCAAATACAATGTTAACGCAATGTAGCTCGGTTGCATTCTTTTATAATGTCGCGCGTCAACGTTGCACTTGGAGAATGTATCGAATAACCAGTGTTTATTAGTAGCCATAATATGAAAAGAAAAAAATGGAAAAATAAATTATCATTGGCCGTGTTCAAGAAAATGTTTATTTTGCAACGATTTGAAGTTTTCATCGCTAGGAGGATAGGATTATTCCTTTGAATCTAAGAATAAAAATCAGCACGAAGACAACTTCCAATAATTACAAAATAAATATTTTGTTAAACACGGCCATTACTATTATTGTGTATGGCAACAAAACTGTTTTTGCAGCTATAAACACTATTTATAAACGCTGCTTCATCCGGTACATTTTTGTCCATAGCATTAAACAGCAAGTGTAATTGCTCAGGCGTACTAAGTATCTAAAAAATGTATAAGATGTATGATGCAAAAGTATCATAAAAATGGCCGCAAAAGTTCTATGAAAGAAGAAAAGAGATGTATAAAGATTGGCAGAGAAAAAGAAAATGAAAATAAACGGAATTTTTTAATTATGTGAATGCGCTCGTATAATATAATCCGTCTTACTGTCTATTTCGCTAATGAAGCACTTACTGGATTGCTGATCTTGATTTCCGAATACGGAGGAAAAACTATTATCTGTAACAAAGTTATTATTTGCTGGTGGCGCAGTTGGCGCGAAACCTAAAAGAAAAAAAGAAAATGGAAAAATGAAATAAAATGAATTAAAATAAAAGGGGAAAAAATATCATAAACAAGCGCGGTGACGAGAGAAGCAGCGATGATCACTGAGACTATATCGATTTTTAAATGCTCGTGCTCACCAGTACCGTTGGTCATCCACATGTTGTTCTGTATCTGAGCGGCGGGTTGCGTCGTTCCTGTAGGTGGTTGCGCCCCAAACATGTTCGCGAACGGATTGCCCGCAAGTTGCAGTAGATCATCCGATGCCTTTTGAGACGACTGTTGTTATAACAATTGATTAGTTCGCTTCAAATGGAATCACTTTTAGATCAGTTCTTTTCGGTTGAATTTCTTGTATAATCTTTCGTTTTTCATGCTTTTCTTTCCATTAGAAAAAATAAGTGGAAAGATGAACAATGCAAAAAATTCAGTTGAAAAGAACAGACCACTTGTCGAATGAAAGATATAGACGTACCTGGCTCTCGGCTGTTGCACCAAACAAGTCTACAATCGGTTGATTAGCATTATTGGTTGGAGAACTGAGGAAGGGATTCGTGCTAGTACCTGATGGAGATTGTACTTTTGCCTGCAACATATACATTAGAAATTAATATAACGTTTATATGCAGGGAATCACAATGGAAGAAAAAATTGAAATGAAACAAATGAAATATCTCTAAAACTTAAATAGAAAATTAATACATTAGAATGATAGTAATATAGCAATCTAAAATTTTTCCATCTGTCACTTCGCTCTCATTTTAATTAGTAATACTTTGCGCAAATTAGTACCTTGTATTGATTCATGGCAGCTTCCTCTTCCGCGAGAGCTTGCTGTCGCAACGCCTCATCGATATGGCCATTCCCAGTTTGCTCGAGCCGCGCATTGCTGGCTGCTGTTCCGAACGCGTTACTGGTGGAAGACAGGGCGGACACTCCCGACTTTACATTGGTTCTATTGCTGCTTTTGGGCGATGATAGGATGTTGTGGTGTCGATGGATGGAGAAAAGAGGACGGACAAGAAGAATACGGAAGGTCCGTTTCAGCGAGTTCGTAAAATGTGGCGAGAGAGAGAAAGGAGCGTAAAGGAAAATTGATAATTGAAAACAAAGGAGAAGAGACAAACAAAAAAACAAAAAACAAACGGTGTAGTACGTATAGATGTAACAATGCGTAAAAATGCATAATGTGCATTACCACTTGCACGCTCGCATGCATCCTTTCTCTTTTTCGCACGCACGCATACACACTCCTTTTCTCTCTTCTTTCTCACACTTCTTTCGTTCTTCTTTTACATTTCTTTTTTTTACTAAATTTCCTAATATACATATATGCATTTACAGGTGTTCTATATTTTGTAGTGAAACATGGCATCAAGCTTGTGTATATTCAAACAAATTGTATTACATATTGATTTAGAGACTGTTCATTTTTCAATAGCATACTATAAATATAGTGAATTTACTACGATAATAAGCGATTTGTACAGATAAATATATGTGCATGGAAACATTATTATTATTTTAACACTTGTGTACTTCAATGAATTAAATATTTATTACAATAAATGCCATTTCATATCCAACAAATTTTACTATTATAGCCACATCAATTAATATTATTCGTTATTAAATTTTAGGCAATAAAATTAAATCGTCAATATTATTAATTTCAATTGACGATTTATTAGCATGCTCGATATCCACTAAAATCAATAATCTATAGGGAAACATATTATCTAAATACATTATCGTAAATACATGCAGTATACAAGAGCGATAGAGATTAGATAGCGCAATAATTATATTTACAGAGTTTCAGTGAGAAACACACACACACATATACATAAAAATTGAATACCAAATTTAGGAGCATAGCATGGATATCTAAAATAGGTCAGGATACAAACGTAAATTGAATATTCTATAACTAAATATTAAATATCAGAGAAAATTATAACCTTGTATCCAGGGGATATTATCACGACAAATTTTTACAAGTTGGATAACTATTCAAATAGAGAATATATCCAAAGATAATACTATCTTCCAAAACCTTTTGTAACATTTGTTTAAGAAAAATAAAAGTGATGGTATTTTTATGAATATAAAATGATCAATGATCAACTTATTGTATTCGAAATAAAGGAACATAATCCTGTATCATAATTGTTACATGTGCATGTGCGATAAACATAATATTTAAATACTCATAGCTTAAGAAGCTTGTAAAGATGTGTAGAAAAACGTGTCTTTGATTATCGGATATGAAAGAACAATGAGACGAAAACGACGGACTTTCGGGAAGTATATAGAGAGGGAGATCAAGTATATCGATTTCAATAGCATTCAACATAGGAAATTTTAAATTATCCCTACATCGATTGTTATATGAGACTTAAATGAGTCGAATAAATGGAAAAAGTCGGCATACCTTGCTGACTGCGTTGGCGTATTCGCGGCGGAGCCCTTCTTTCCTTCCAAGGAAGCGAGATGTTGTTCTAAGGCATCCAATAAACTACTCGGTGCCTAAAAAAATTCATTTGTCCATTATTTACAGAACGTTATTAAAGTTTTTCAATTAAGTGCAAAGTAAAATTTAGCTGTGCATATTTAGTCTAGAAGAGATTTCTCTCCGCTAAAATACATGCATTTATTTAGGAGAATTTGTCACCTTCATTATACTATTTTTTTTAATGCGCGCGTATTAAAAAACATAATAAAAAAAAATTTACAGTGTAATTGGCTCACAAAATCTCCCAAAATAAATATCGTCCATTATCTGTGCTGCTCTATACTATGCCACACTAACTCTATCTCATTAAAATAATATAATCAGAAATGTTATTACCTGTCAGTAATGTAAGAGGAAGAAACAAATGAAAATATTATCATACTTTATCGGTTAAATATTAGTTTTTTTCGCTCATTGTTAATAGTTCCTCAAACCGGTAATTAAAGACAATTGAACAAATTTTTATTCTAAACAGTATAGCGAGATAGCGAGATAATAAACTTTAAGCACACGTACCTTCGTCAGATCTGGTATGTCTCCTTTATCGATACCAACATTCTATAAAGAAAAGAAATATGTTCAATGATTATCTTTAACATTATTGATTGCTTTCACATACAGATCGTATAACTTACTTCCGCAACTTTCAAAAATTCTCCGACCCTGTCCATGCGTATAAGGAACTTTTTGTAAAGATCTAAAGCATCCCGACATTGTTTCTTGTTCATGTCGAAATATTTCTCTGGAAGGTTATCGTAATCGTCCGATTAATTGATCCATTCTCATGATCTTTGAATATGCATTTCTTGTGTGATAAAAAAAAGAGACTATTGAATAGCGTTACCTAACAGATTAATGATGCCATCATTATAACAGGCGAATAACCGGATAAGATCTCGAAAGAGGAGCATGAAGGCCATGTTTATGACGCCATTCGTGAGGTCGTTAGCCGTGCAATCAAATTCCAGCAGTGCGTCAAGTTGCGACTGTAGTACCGGCAAAGTTTTCAAAAGTTTCTCGGCATTCATTGTGCGTAGAGTGCCGTCTTCCTTCCTGCAATGTCAATTACGCAACGAAGGTTAATTTTCTCGTTAAATATAACGAGATAAAATTTCAAGAGATCTAGAAAAAAATGTTCTCAACACGTACCCTCTTTTCACTTTGCAAAAGTCGAACGCTACCGTCCTGTAGGAGAGAGCCTTCTCGTTGAGATACTTGGCGTAGCGCCTGATGAAGGGCGACATGTCATATCCTGCACGATATGAACGATAATTACTCATTTGTATTCAAAATAAATACCGTAGACACAACAAAAGCACTAATAGGCATCGCCACGCAACAATGCGTAAAAGTGAAATTAGAAAGTCGGCAGTACGCCGGTGCGATTGCATTAATTTCATAAAGTTACACAAGCGTGCAGCGCCGATTGGAAACTATAATTTTGTCAAACATCTTGTAAGCCTAATCATATATTTATAATATTTGGTTGTAATTATCAATACACATCAATTGGTATATACATAGATTAACAGTTAGGTTCATAAATATACATTAATTTCTTGTATTCTCGCAAAATTAGAAATGAACACGTATATAGAACTACGAAGCATAGGTAATGAGTATCATTAATTCTAAAACAAGAAGGACATTTGTTGATTAGAACTCACCCACGCGTATTCCTGCTTCATGCCCAAAGAGATAGAAAGTTAGTCCAGGTTAGTAAATCGTACACATAGATGCCATAGATACATGGAAAAGAGAAAGATTTGCATTTCCCATGGATAATAGCTACGCAATGCGAGAAAAATCAATAGTATAAAAACTTTTTAAAAGATTTGTAATTGGAAAAGGAGTATCGTTTCGTATTGTTTAAACAATTTGTAATCATTATTTAAACAATTCAATAAATAATTGCTGTATTTGATTGATGTATTCAGTTAACATTACGCTTAACGATTTCCAATTAGTGAATAAAATTAGATCTTGTAAACAAGTTCTCGACGTAAAATCGAGGTGTTCGCGATCGGCTATTCAAATTACGGCGTGCAATTTTCCGTGCGACGCGTGCATATCAAATCAGCTCGCTCGATTATTGACACTAGAGACACTTTTGATGACTGAATGTCGTCTACAATTTTTTTAGGCGGAAGTGTGGAAAGCCGTGCATATCGTGTTGCGATGAGTTTATATCGCAATGATTTTGTTAATATGCAAAATGAACATTAATCTTCCCAGATTAATCACATTTATAAATTTGGTTAAAAGATTAGTTTTTTTTTAGATACGACACCTTATTTTCATTACGGAGTTTGAAGAATAATTATCCTTTGTAAAAAAAATTAAATTTTTTAACAAAATGTTTATATTTGTTTGTAACTTTATCTTGTTTCAAAATGATAATTATTCTTTAATAAGTTAAATTTATGAAATGCCAACAAATGACGTAACATTATTCATACCACACTGAGAAAAATGTTTGGTATTGTCTATAATTGTATAATAAAATAATGATGGTTGAGAAATTCATTTTTATAGTCATTACTGTTATACTAGCTGCGTTCAGTAGAAAAGATAATTGTGCAACTGTGTGAGATCTTTAATGTAAATAGTTCTGATCTTTAAAATTCCTCACTAAATATAATCAATTATATTAAAGAATCCTACAACTACAGTTGCAAAGCTATTTTTTCTGTTGAGCGCACCAACATTAGTAATAATAATTATGTTTAATAAAATATATAGCGGGCATCAAAAATGACTGTAAATTCTAGTTAAATTATGGTAATTATGACCATTTTTTCTCTCAGTGCAAATTTCGTAAAAGATAATGCTTGGTATCGTTAGCGTTCGTCAATTCTGGAACATATTGTGATATCCCAAGAAAAACGCAAAGCCTCGCTAATACGATCATTTACAAAATAATCACCTTGTACGCCGCTCTTGTCAAGGAAATTGTTGAGTTGAAACGTGCTGTTGCTGGACGCGAGATACTGCGTGAACCTCTGTAAATAGAAAAATCATTTCAGAAGAATATACAGAATGTCTCGCAGATCAAACCAGTGCCCGAAAGGTAATTACCTCGTTGCCATAGCACATCATGTGATGCACGGTGATCAGGGCCTTAAAGACTACCGTCCAGTTTGTATTCTGTGAGCGTTCTATCAGGAGATTAGCGAGCTGCGGTATGGAGACATTCGGTTCATTGGTGCAATGAATTAAATCTGAAACAAAAGAGAAAGAGTTTACTTTTGGCGAGTCCAAGTCCATCTTAAAAGTATTTAAGAGATAAGGATGCGATTTCCGTGTGTGTGATTTCAACTTCGAGAGGAAACGACATGCAGATACGGTGCGAAACTTCGCGTACAATACAAGCCACAATGAGAGGCACTGACCTCCACCTTATAAGATTACAACGTAATTTACATATGTATGATTCATAGCCATCACTGACGACAACGCTATCGTATTGTGAGAATCTCTCGTAAACGCGTCATTTCCCTTTACCTCGGATTTCAAGTCACGGTTATGATAGACACGTACCTCTTCTGTACACTGTTAAATTCATAATATTTAATACATTCATTACATCTAATTTGAAATTCTAAATTTACATTAATAAATATGTTTCTACTAAAAATCGAGTAATTTTTAATAATTTTTTTTACTGTTCCTATTCAATATGTCATCAATTTAATTAAAACAATGAAGTTAAACAATTAATTAGTAAAATGTATTAATCTAAATTTAGTTTGTTATTTTTAATAAGTACATATATTAACGTTTACTTTGAAATTAAGCAATTCAACCAAAGAAATTAATTAATTTACATTTTGCTACACATGAAATAACAAAATGTTATTTAATTCAAGGAATTGGGTTAGCTTTGTTCCTTTGATATTTAACAATGTATACATGTTCGTTAGTACAATATGGAAACATTCGGCAATTATGTACGCGAAAGAGCGAGGTAAAAGCAAATCAATCTTGAACCGCGAGTACAACAAAACAACAGTTACCTAGCGTAACACATTAAGTGTAATTAAGTTATTAATTAAAATCATCGACCGCCTTTTATCTCGATTCAGTTTGAATTCTGAGCATAAGGCGAACAAAAAGATACATCATGGCAAATAAAAGATTCAATATAGACGGATGCTATGGTGAAATGGTCCAACCGATTCAGTGACTCGAAAATGAAAGAAAGAAAATATGCGGCGAGATAATTTTAATTATTTTAACAATTTTAATTGTGTTTAAATATGTTTTATTATTCAATATTTTAGTTTAAAAAATATTTTAGTTTAAAAAATAGATATAGGTATAGCATTTACTGTGAATTATCTTTTATTTCAAGAATCCTTTAAACTTATGTATAATGTCGGTAATTAATAAGAAATATAAATAAAAGAATTTCAGATTAATGAAAAAATATTAGCATTTATTTTTAACTGAATATATAACAATACAATTTTATAATTAAAATAAAAGTTTTCTAATTTACTAACTTATTTTTTAATGAACTTCCTATTGGAATAATTTTTAATCGCAGATTTTAAATCGCTGTCAAACTTTTCACTTTCACAAATATAATATAGAAAAATGGGTAATTTTTTTATAATTTTTTCATTTTATCAAAAAATACTTCTAATATATTCTTAATTTATGATCGCAAGATTCATGATCGCAAGATATCAATATGATTCCAGGTAAACCTTTTTTTAAAAAAGATGGAATGTCCAGCTGCATTTTTTAGTACTCGGATGATTCAGATATTCAAAGATGATTCAAAAGACTCGTATGATTCAGCATTCGCATAATTCTCGTTGTCATTCTTCATACTTCGCATTTTATCAACATATGAGTAGCAAACCAAGCGATTTAATAATCACAATCTTTATTATTAATTACAATTGTAGCTTATTGCCGCAGCAATTAATCTCAAAAACAAATAACACGCTTGATAAGCGTGGAAAAATTACAATAATTAACAAAAGAATTTAATATCTTTTATTCATAATATAATTTCATTAAATTGTCATGTACAGGCGTGACCCAGCATGATAAACTACGATAACCCACAGAAGACTTAAAAAAATAAAGAATCAAAGAAAAATACTATATTTTGATCATGCACATCTGAATTAGTGTAGTGTAGTCCATGAAAAGGTAAAAATTTCCTTTTAATTTATAATTATATTTACAACATGTAAAATGAGATATTCTATCTTATTAATTATAATTCTATTCTAAAATACGGATTGTATTTACGACACATAAAATGAGATATGCTGTCATATTATAATAATACAGGTTAAATACAATGATTACAATGAATCAATCTTATTAATTACATAATTTTATCCTAAAATATGTGTCGTCTAAGAACATGTGAAAATTCGATTGCTTCCTTCGTCATACCTGTGCCTAAAAATGGGATCCGAATATCCGATGCTATCGATTACTTTGGCACGATGGTGACTCTGACCTGCATGTATCAAGGCTCGAGGCTCGCCGAAACGTATCGAACCTGGCATGATGATGAAGCTAACGTGACGATGAAGTCAATCGCCACACGACAACGAAGTGAACGACAGTAATCTATGCGACATCCATCAATCGCGATTGATTAACGAAAGTAGCGATCTACATCAGAAGGACGGTGATATCGCATAACAAAGTTAATAATCGCGTTGTCATGCGGTTCCAAACGTGACAATATTCGGTGTCATTATTGACACGGTGTCCTTATTCGTCGATTACGAACTTGATACATGGTTGCTATGGGCGTACATTAAGATGCAAAACATCGTTGTCTTTCAAACATCGCTTGATCAAGCAGAAATTTTCAGATAAATTAGAGGCATTTTTTTCTAAAAAAAAATTTACTCCAAATTGAGCAAGAACCGACAATACGATAAAAATGATCCTGCATGTAATATTCTGCATAAAATATTAATAAAACGTGATAATAAATCTACAAGCTTATCCATAAAAAACCTATATGTATTTAATATATAGTGACTTTCAAAACTTTCCTGCCAACAGATAATTTTATGGCAATTTTTGCAAAATCTATTTTTCAATTTATATACGGAAAGAATACTAAACTATATGAAAATTAGATACAGATCTGAAAATAATTTTGTCAGATCATAAAATAATTATGTAGGAATCTCAAGCATGAACATAACATTATTAATGCTGCAAAGTTTTAACATTCTAGCAACA
>Ga0157363_1002720_pt1 | contig 15712 bp, 8 predicted proteins | sample AttsexASBM1_FD_111477 | JGI IMG/M metagenome (GOLD analysis project Ga0157363, IMG submission 111477) | Fungus gardens microbial communities from leaf cutter ant in Ribeirão Preto, State of São Paulo, Brazil - Atta sexdens ASBM1 | ecosystem: Host-associated > Fungi > Mycelium > Unclassified ...
AAAAATTATAACGTTGATTATGTATGTTCGAAGAAATATCGTTTGTTCCAAAAATATTCGACATTTCTTCAAAATGATTAATAATTTATGTTTTATTAATGTAATTAGCAAAAATATACACATTAATCATCAATTTTTGCAATGAGAATAATGTTGTCACATTCCAGTTTTACAGTAAAAGGAAATATACTAAATTAATATCAAATTATACTTAGTTTAAATTATTTTTAATTATTTCTACAAGTCCTTACTGCTTCTACTCAATGCATCACTAATTTAACTAAAACAATAGAGTTAAACAATTTAACTGAAAAAAAAAAAAAAAAAAATTAAATTTGACTAAAAATTTAATTTATTATTAACTAAATACGTTAAATAAAATGAATGTTGTTTTACTTCGAAACTAATTACAGAAATGAATCGATTTACATTTTGACACACATGGAAGTGTATTAAAAATAACAAAATGTTATTTAACTTAAGAAATTGAGTCGCTCCTTTAATATTCAACAATGTACATTTACATGATTGATACTACGGTGTTCTCTCTATGCGTAGTACATTTTCACGTTATTCAATCCATCGTGTTCGCCGTGTCGAAATCTCGCTCAATGATCCATTTTTCCGTACAATGGCGTATCAGCGATCGAGACCTATATATCCATGCTGCATTTAGCCGTGCAGCAGGATGTAGGCTGCCGCTTTAGATCGGCCCGACCTCTCTTCTCTCTCTTCGATCTATGAATATTTTTACGAAAACGCAATTTACAGAGTGGGCAGAGCCGATTCCAGCCTCAGAAGTTCATCCACCGTGCAGCCGAGGTGCTATTGTTCGAAAGCCGACCGAGATGGAGACGAGGGGAAGCGAAACGCAGAGGTGGCAAGGAAGAAGGGAGGATGGAGCATCGGGAGAGTGATATGTATATGTAAGTTTTGTACGTACGCGAAGAAAAGTGGGCCTTTCCCTCGGAGTTCAGACAATTCTTACGCACTTCCACCGTGCGCGCTATCTATTTAATTTCAATCGATTGCCAATCTTTCCTCGATCTATCCCACCTCGCGGCGATCTGAAAGGTCACGGCGGCTCGGCATGGCTTTATTACGTTTTATTGTCCTAATAATATATTTATCGAGATGCTGATCGAATGTTTTTACACCTGGACACGATTTTTTTTTTTTAAGTACAATGGATATCGTCGTATTGCGGAACTTTTAATTCAAATGTGTAATAATTACCGAAGTCAACTCTTGGGACCGAGAAAGTTTCGGAAGAGAAACGGCGCGTGAAACAACTCGTATACCTGCACGGCCAATAATTTTCAATCGGCGTACCGTCTCTTAAATCGACCAACGAGGTCGACGTTATCGGCCCTTCTGCAGCAAGCACCATTATAGTGAGATACTGTACATGCCGATCTGTCGTTTAAGGGCCGCAAACGGAAGGCGGTTCGGTATTTTACGAGAAGACGAGCGTATCCTCCTCTCGCGGAGGAGAATATACAGAGTGTCTTTTTTATTCTTCGATTATATAACTTCTCCGACCGGGTTAGAATAGTTTATACTAACAAAATTGTCATAAATTTTTAAAGTTTAATGCATACAGTATACATTTTATCTTGGAAGGATGTCCTAGCAGCGTCCTTAGAATATGGAGATTTTCTGGACGTCTTTAAAATATTCTTTGGAAATCTGTGCTGTATGAATGATGATTCCTAATAATTGATTCGTAAATTAGATTTCTGCCAGGATTGTCACAAATAAAATTAACTTTTCCCTAATTTCCAGACAATATTTCATGATTTTTTTTCTGATCCTCAATAATATTTTTAAATTATTTGTATTTTCGTCTTAATTTAGAAACCTTTAAATATTTTATCAAGATAAATTTAATATTTAATGGTGCTGACACTGTATTTTTTATCGTTAAGTTGCAGATAGTATTTCAAAAACATGTATATGATGACACTACGTGTCATGTACATTAATACATTAAATTTCTTTAAAGCCAAAAATTTAAATTTTCCAGAAAATTTTGCAATTTTTCAATTTCTTTGACAATTCTTTGATTTCCAATTTTGTGGCAACCCTGTAGAATGATACGAAAAATAAAATAAAAACACAAATTTTATTAATCATTTACGTGCATTTATGCCTCGAAGATTTATTCGAACACTAAAATCCTTTGATTTTTGACACCAATTAATATTATATCATTCGACGTTTCCTCAAGCATTTCGAAAGCTGTCTGTTGTCGCCTTGCGTATTTTTGTCTAAGGATCTCTCTCGAAGGGACATCCCGTAAATATGTATACGCATGTAGCCCGTAGGGGAGGAAGGGAAATAATCGGAGGCACTAAACCACGATACCGCGTTGGCAGTTAGAGCTCTGTATCTCTAGTGCTGTCGCCGGTGGTACAACACACGCCCGGTATTATTTGCGGGCTGCCACATTTGTCGTAGGTGGTCCCGCGACACGGCGCAGTGGCGTCGCGCGGCGACCGTATACACCGTATATAAGACGAGAACACGGTATATCGTCGTGCGTCTCGCGTTCCCCGCAAAGCCGATCTCACGGATAAACTACCTCGCGCGATAAACCATCACCACCGTCGTCGCCGTTCCGCTAATTAACGACGGAATTAACGACGCCTCACGAGAATCATGCGCGATGGTGCGTGTTTAGAGAGTCTGGCTACAAGCGATTTTGTCAAAATCTTGAAAGAGACGAAGGTATATATGTATACTGTCCCTCTGTGTTTATATCATCTCATTTTGATTTATATTATTTCACTCTTAATTAAGATTATAAAGTGAGACTGTATAAGTCAAAATGAGATAGCATATTAAATATAGCATATCTAAAATTTTTTACGTGACTTCTCACATTCTGAAGAATGAAATGTCACTCTAATTCGTTCTACCAATATAGATTAACTTTAATCTCGATTCAGCCTGATTCTTCATTTTTTTTCTAATTCTAAGAAAGAAATTAGAAAATTAAAATTAACCAGTAGGAACGGGCATTAGATTGAAAATTTATCTATTCTTTCTTCTTAAAAGACTGGTCCAATTTTCACATTCCTTAGAGTGAGAATTTCACTTCAAAGAATTTCCACTCTAAAGAAATTTAAAGAGATATATACAATATATATATATATATATATATATATATATATATATATATATCTATATATCTATAAAATCTTACGAGAGAGAAAAATAATACTATGTATCTCTCTGTATATATATATATAAAAATCGTTTATAACCAGATTCTGTTAGGTACAACATCTCTAGTAAACGCGATTAAGGACGTTCTCTGACTGCAGTTGTGCTCAACCTAATGAGCACATTAGTGCTCACCATTATGAAAATTTTTATAAAAATTTATTTCACTTTTATATAGTATAAAATTCCATAAATGTTAATGTGTTTATACAAGTTTTTTTATATAATATAAAATGCCTCCCGTCTTCGCTACTGCTGATCGAAAAAATAACGACTTTACTTACTGTGTTACTTATTTTGGTGAATGATTTCTTAAAAATATCGGAAGCCATATTCAGACAAATTTCATATTATTCCTTGTGATATCAAGTTTTATATCTCATTGTTTCAAAAAAATTGTTAAAAAAAACTTTTTTACAGAATAAAAAGACTACTTTCGAATAAGCTTTAGATAGGGATCCTATATATTATTTAAATTCAACTACTCTAGCTTCAACTTTGAAGAGGAATATTTCGATTTTTAATCCCGCTCCGGATATTGAGTTTTAAAGCACATATGTTCTGGACACTAAACAAGCTTATTCTGTAGTTTCTGAAGTTTCAAAAAAACCTAAAGAAAATAGACTTTTTCGGAGAACGTCCTTAACCAGGATGACGATCGATTCGGGGTTCGGGCGCGCGAATGCGTTAATTTCTAACGTTGACAGACGTGAGATCGAAGGCGGGCTAACGGGCGAACGATTAATAAAGATGCGCGGGCACGCATGTCACCGGATATAAGGTGCCCACACGGCCCCCATCGGCGTATATCGTGCGTTGCGTGCTCCGACACCGACAACGACGCAATCGACGCTGACTCGCGCCGTACGTATACATGTGTGTGTGTGTGTGTGTATACACACACACACACATACACACACATACACACATATGTGTGTACACTGTATACATGTGCATCGAATGTACGAATCTGCGCACGCCGACGCAAAACACGCTCGCACGCGCGCGTTCCGCTGCACGCGCGTGTGTTCCGCGCGCGGATCGACGGACTAACGGACGTACATATGGATAGGCGGGATGGATGGACGGACGGACGGATCGACATACAGCACAGCACGCGCATGAATATGTAGGATGTCTGGAGAGAAAAAAAAGAAGACGGAGGGAAAGAGTGGGGACGGCGAAAGACCCGGCGTGCATAGTAATCGGAGCCGCGTCATGCCAATAACATCGCGCCGATCACCTAATGTCTGATCGATAAATCCGATGGAGTTTTTCTTTACTTCGCACCGATAACCGGCGCACAGAGGGAGAAAAACATGGGGAGGAGGGGGGGAGGTAGATCGGTGATTTACGGGTTTGCTCGTCGGCGCGAGACGAGAGATGGAGGGACAAAGAGAGTGGCAAAATGGAAAAGGGAAAAAGACATAATGCCAGGGGGAGGAGAAAGAGAGAGAAAGAGAGAGAGAGAGAGCACGTGTGCATGCACGCAGCACACGCGCGTGCGCGAGTGTAAACACGCTACGCCTCGTGCAGGGCGCTGGAAATGGGCAACGGGTGAGGTAAAGGCAGGTAGGTGGAGGAGAAGTTTACAATTTTCTGCACGACGACCGCTCGATCGTTCAAATGCCAATAACGTTGTGGATGCCAATTGCCGATAATTCAAGGTGTACCTGCCCACGATAACGCGCGCGAGAAAAAGAGAGAGAGAGAGAGAGAGAGAGAGAGAGAGAACCGATCAGTGCTGACAGATCGTTAGGTACCGGATGATGGGCTCTCGGTTTTAACACTGAAGAGACACGCCAAGAATGACGGAGAGAAAGAAAGAAAGAGAGAGAAAAGGAAGAACCGCAAGACTGTTTGCGAAACTTTCTGGTTTTCGTGAAATCGTCGCTTCGAATATTTGTATCACAATTGGGAGAAAACGTTGCTTGGAGAATCGCTGAGCGATAATGTAACGATTGAAACCAGATTCACGAAGAGGACTCGAACCCGGAGTGGCGCAGCACGACGACGCGATAAGAGAACGATTTTGCTATCTCGATCGCGCAGGTGGTTCGCGATATACGAACGAGACGAGACCACGAATTACATTCGTTGTGGCCGGCTTCGCGGTCTCAACTGCGCATTTCGACGCCGCGGCAAAAAAAAATATAATTACGTTAACGAACAACGAGTTTTTTTTCCCCTCTCGCTATTTCTCGAAATAGCTCTCATCTTTCTCCTCGTCTCGTTGAAGCTTCGGTTTTAAGCGTAATTGAATTAATTCCACATTTTTGCCCGACGCCTGCAATTAATTTAATGATAACGCGCCGCGTGGAAGATTTTTTTTTCCTGCTTTCTTATTCCCAGAGTCGGTTTCCCGGCGGAAAAGGCTTTTTCCCGCGAGCAGCGTCAACATTGTTTCCGCGTACGTGTATTTTTAAAAGATGAGACCATAATCTTGTACCTCTGCCGTATCCGGTAATAGATAATTTTCCTATAATGAGGTAACCTCGATGCGCCTTAATTACATTTTAAAAGATACAATGTTTTTTTTAATAAATCGCCGATCTATTTAACATAGAAAACTGAATACATCAGTACTTTATTAAAAGCCCTGGATTTCTAGAGCTGCAAATCATGAGAACCTATTCCTCGCTGAAAAGCAAATAGTGTTAATTCTCTTTTACAATTTATTAATAGATCGGAATCGAGTTAAGAAGATTTCTCATCCAATTAACAATGTAAATGCAAAAGTTTCCAAAGGCGGTCAATATTCTTTCAATTTACATTCAATGTTTCGTCCATCAACGAATCCACAATCTCGTTAGAGGATTAATTAATAAACGTCATCATGAACTTTTATCGCTCTAGGAAGGATGCTGAAGGGAGAAAAAAGAGAGAAATATTTCATGCGCACTTACCGAGCATTTTGCTGAGATCGGCATTGTGGAGATCGGGATTCTCATCGGCCAATTTCTTGCGCTCGACCTTTGCCCAGACCATGAACGCGTTCATCGGGCGACGTATCCGTTGTTCCTTGAGGCTCCTCTGGGCGGTGCCGCCGCCGGGATGGCACATCTTCACTCCTGCGGGAATCGGCGAGATACCTGGTTGGTACTCGAGCGACGGGCCGGAGGCCAACCACGGCATATCCTCGAGCCGCTGCTGCGCCGGGCCGGACAGCATACTCGGTATCTGCTTTCAGGAAATGGTACATTCCATCAGATATACCCTCGTGGACGTCCAACGTTTATTTATCCAGCGACGTGTTTCAACAAATTTAAAAATTATTTTTAAACTATCTGTTCGAGTTTTAAGCGACGCGGTATAAAAACGAGAAATTGTCGATTGAAGTATAAAGATGTCGAACGATATATAAATTTATTTGGCCAACAACCATTGTTAAAATACCAAATGATGACTAATCACAAGATTACAGATTCTATAACGGAGTGTGGCCAAGAACGATTTGTCAAAATCCTACAAGAGAGAAAGATATGTGTACATATACTATCTTCCGATGTATACATATCTCACTCTATAACTTGTACTGTCTCACTCTGCGTGGAAAGAACGATTAGCTGAAATATCTAAAAATTTAGATAGATAAAATTTAGCTAGATACAGATCTGAAAATAAATTTTGTTGGATTATCAAAATAGTTATACGTAAAATACTCAAACTGATTGTTAGAATGTCAAAATTTTTTACAGCATTACTCATCGTGCTTAAGATTTCTACGTAATTATTTTGATAGTCCAACAAAATTATTTTCAGATCTGTATCTAGCTAAATTTTTAGATACATCAGCAAAATAATTCTTTCTGTGTGTAATCTCAACTAAGATGATAGAATGAGAATTCTCGTAAAATTTTGACAAAATCGCTCGCGGTTAAACTTTGCTTTAGGATCTCTAGACAAGACGAAACGTGGGATTAATGAATCGATCGCGTTCGCATCAAACATATTATACGATTTTGCTATCGTTCCCTCCAGCTATCATTGTTCCGCGCGGCGGTTCGACTTTGTACTCGTGCATTCGTTTTCGAATAGTTGTACACGTGCGTTGCTGAATGCTTTACGTAGGTGTGTTTACAACAACGTCGAACGCAAGAATGTAAGTAGTACACGGCCTGTGCAACGCGAAGGCGCAAATATCTATTTCGAGAACTATAGACTACACAGAATCCGAAATGGAATCGTAATGCCGTACCGAGATGATTTGGGTGTCGATGGGCATCGAGCTGTCGTTACCGTCGATACCGGAGTCGATGTCGTAGGCTCTCGACGTGGGAGTTGCGTAAAGCGACGAATGAAGCGCCAGGAGGCCGGGGGAGCCGCCATAGCCGCTCACCGCCGGTGGTGGTGTCACCTCACCCCTGTCATAATTGTCCAGCATCCTGCAAAAATCAAAAGAGAATGTGTCCAGTTGTATTCCATGTCTTGCCATCTCCTCGATCAAATAAATAATTTATCTCTCTAAATCTGAATCAATGGATAATCACTAAATATGTTACTGATAATCAGCGAATTAAATGTGAGATATCTAACCTAGTTAATCTTTATTATGTGATGTAACTAACTTTGTTTTAGTGCTTAATTCAATGAATAAAAATTCAATGAATGGTATTGGAAAATTGAAATTAACATGCAAATATTAATATTTTTATTATATAATGCTCAAACATTCATCCTTTTTTAGTTGAACTTCACTTGATCAGTGCTAAGTATGCCACTGGATAATTAATGATTATTCACTGATTCAGATTTAGAGAGTACTTTATGCATATTTATTATTCAGTCATTGCGAAAGTGTTCACTTATATATTAAAATACATAATAAAATATGGCTCAAGTAATATAAAATTAAAAAAGAAATAATGTTGAAAAGAATTACGAGCCAAATACAATAAAATATCTTATTAATGATATATTATATATGGGAAAAAGTTCGCGGCGTTTTTCCCATTAGCATTAAAAAAACGCCACGAACTTTTTCCCACACCTAATATATATCTATAATATAAAAGTTACAAATGAATTTTATATATTATTTACATTTTATAAATTGTTTAAGACTATGTTTCAAGACTGATATAACAGGCGCACAGTTTGCTTGAACTGGAAATTATATATTCACATGTATATACATATATTCACAAGAAGTATTATTATTCAGGCACAAAGATCGCGTTAACTGAATATAGCATTTTTTTTTACTAATGTTATACAGGATATAATTAAAATAACGTCCATTAATCATACAGTGCTATGCCTAATAAAAAAACTGAGATATAAAATTAATGTATACACAGCTTTAAGATATCTTTAAGAGTTCTTTAAGAAAAATCTTCAAAATATTTCACAAAGAAAAGATATCTTATACATCGATTTTATCCGTTTATCCGGCAATATTTGGAAATTAATATCTCGTTAACTGTTGCGAAAATTACAAAATAATACAGGACTTTTCAACTTAGTTTTTTATTAGGAATAGCTGTATGATTAATGGACGTTATTTCAGTTACACCCTGTATTATTGTTTACATTATTGTTTATATCTTACATATTTTTATGTATTACTTTTGAGACTTTCAAGTATTTGAGACTTTTGGATATTTTCTTAAGAGATGCCAAAGGATTTGCGGATTACTGCCGTATTATGTATTACATTTTTTATGTAATATATTTTTACATATTACTTTTTCGTTATAATATTTTCTTTAACGCTCTTTATACCATGTTTCTCCGTTTTGAACGGAATACGTTTCCTTAGGACAGATAAATTACAACTGCTGTACCACTTTGCTAACTTTACATAATCGTGTTTTGTCGAGATTATGTTACCTGGCGACGTCTGTTATTTTTGGGATGTATCCGCAGTATTGCTGTAATCTCCATAGATACAATATATTATATACCTCACGCATAAAGTCAAATTGAATGTCATAACGGACACCAATATCTATTATATATATCTGATCCAATAGCGGGCGATCTGGTAATAGTTTATTGATCGTTCAACGGAAAGCACTCGTACTGTACGTTCGCGTGCGAATGCAATCGAATGCAATCGCGATTCGCCGAGGAATAAACCATGATAAGCCGCGGCCGAGACGCTAGGAGTCCCGATACTCCCGATCGATTCGAACCGGCATAGGCACTAACATTCTCGACGACGATGACTCCGTGTTCCTCCGACGATCGCGGTATCACCGGTACAAGCTGCGCCCAGTAGTAATTGACTCCGGCATTTCTCTCGATCTCGAGAACGAGCGAATGAAATCCCGTGGGTCGCTCTCGTGCCTGAGCGGCCGATTGATCTGTCAACCGTTCCGTTAGGAAAAGAGTTGATCGACATGAATGAACCATTCAAGGCCACTTAATGGAATTCCCACGATTGTCCTTAAGGCATTATGCGACCGTGCGCCGGGTATAATAGTACGAACAGCTGTCTGTCGCGCGCAAACACACATTTTCGCAGCTTCACACATACATATACAGTGTTCTAGGCAAATCGTGCTGAACATACCTAATGCACATGTACAATGTTCTGTGAGTATGTGCGTACGTAATACGTTGCGCGCGAGTGTTCCATATAATGGCCATTGTTTCATTCGGCGTTTAGCGAGATGCTGCGACGCACGTCGGTCAAATAAAGAAAAATAGAAACGCATCGGCCGGCATTTTCATTCAATAAACCTCACGCCGCGTCGGTTAGATGCGCGCGTTTTTGTCACCCTTTATACCGAAGGAGAGAAACATATAGTTACAAGAAAGAAAGAGAGAGAGAAAGAGAGAGTCACGTTTCCATCGCTGATAAAACCGCTTGCTTCGACGTATCGAAGTATATCGGTCCGATACGATTTACGGCTACCAAAGAGAATTCATGTCGCGATGAAATAGATTGAGATTTACGTGAAGCGTTTTAGAAAATGTTCCAAAGTGCGAAAGACGAATTTGATTACTCTGGAGATGATACATTGCGTGAGCGCAGATTTGCGATTACAATTAAAAATATAACAAAATAAGTTATAAACGATCTTATTTCCGCGTTACAGCGAGCTTCGTGTTTTAGCGAGATATTTCTCGGATGGACGATTCTCTAACAAACGAGCTAGTCTCGCAGATCTCGCTATGAATCCGTTGAATTTTTACATGTAGAATCGTTTGAAATCTGTTGTCTACGGAACACAGTCAACTGACAACATATTCTGTCGTTCGATCGAGCGAGCTTTCCAGCAGATCCAAGTAACACTTGGATGTGACAAAAGGATAACGAGATCAAGATGATTACAGACTTGAAACACGATAGGTCTTTATATTGCGAATCTACTATGAAAATAAACAAGCATGGATAAAAAACGAAAACAGTTGTAGAAACAAAGCGAAATCAGACATATCTTTATGAATCATAGACGTAACATAGGTACTTCTAGATTATTCATTCCTATGAAATTGTCATTATCGGAAAAGAGTGGAATAGCTTGATTCGTATCGCTTCTTTCTCTCTCTCTCTCTCTCTCTCCCTCTTTCTTTATTAAGTTAAAAACAGATATGATATATATGATTAAATGCAAGCTATTTTTTTTTAACGAAGTACACATGCTAAGATTGCGCAATACCTTATCTATATCTACTTTGTGTATTTTCTATAAACTTATTCCATTGTTTTCAAGTGTCAAATCTCTGATACATTAAGACTACAGCATACAAATAAATTTAAGTAATATATAAGATGTAAACAAATACATATTTTAAATTTGCTGCTGATTACGTATTTTTGTGTGCCGTTTAATATAATCTAACGCTTTCATGTGATAGACAAAAGAAAATGGAATAGATATGCGTCTTCGATAGTAATAGAACTTGTTTATCAACGCATTTCTCGCAAAAAGAATTAACGAGATACAGAGATACGATACGAAATTAAAAGCCATTAAGAGCCGCAGTCAGGATTCCCCCGGGTTTCGTCGGCGTCGGCGCAGCTGCACCACCCACGCGTATGATAGATACGCCACTGCCTTCAGCATTGTTTCTTTAATGATTCATGTCGGGGTGACTGCACCAAGAGTAGAGGAAGCAGTCTCCAACCGCGAATGCAATGAGCCGCGCATCGTTCGTTTCGAAAATATTAATTCGCCAGGAGTCATTGCCGGACGCTGATGCATCGACGGGCGTCGCGTGTATTAACGTCGCATCCTTTGTCAAACTTTGCACTCGTGACGATGAGACACGCGTCATTGCAGCTTCGCGGAACAGCTAGTATCATCTCGTTCGCCGATTCGCGCTAGATAAGATCTGCGAATGATAGTGAAAAGATAGGGATGAATGCAGGATTGCCGCAAAATTGGAAATCAGGAAAATTAAGGAATCATCTGGGAAATCAGGAAGGTCAAGATATTTTGCAAAATTTTTTGAAAAATTAAAATTGTTGGTTTTAAAGAAATTTAATAATCATACCTGCGTAGTTTTAAAATACTACCATCAACTGAACAATTAAAAAGCAGTGTCAGCAACATTAACAGTAATTTATATTATTATATTAAATTAATTTTTCAGTAAAATATTTAAAAAATCAGTTTCTAAATCAGAATAGAAATATCAAAAATTTCAAGATATTAAAAGTCAAGAAAAATCACGAAATTTTGTCCAGAAATCAGGGAAAAGTACAGAATTTAAGATGAGAAATTTGTGACAACCCTGTTAATATTAGAAGAATCGGATTTGACGATCCTCTTAGAAGGACTCTTAGTAAGAGCCAAGTTGGCATTTTTTAATGAAATAAAAAGCACATTTTTTTAACCATTTTATATAATTGACAATTTTTTTACTAAAACTAAGTTATATTAATTTAAATTTCGCGAGGAGCCAAATTGGCTACCTCAGTCCTTCTAGTGTTAATAGAATTCGCGTTAATTTACGCGATATATTATGAAACGTACCGGCGTGTTGCACGCGCGGTTACCGTTTGTGCGCGATGTTTACTACCCGTAGCGAAACGTGCTTGTAACCGTTTAATCGAACGACGCGCGGAGCGAGTTAAGTCCCAGACGAAGGAAACGACGAAAGAGTTCTCTTTCCGTTCTCCTCTCCAAAAATCTCGGTCCTCGAGCGGTACGAGTACTCGAGACGATGAGACGTTCCGCAATGCGTGTCAAGGAAAAACGACAGTTATCCTTCCACACGCCGACGCGCGTTACAAATAGCTCGAGAGGAACCGCCGGGCCGCGACCTGGAGCGGCAGACACGCCGCGCCGCACGCACGTCAGACTCGGCCGAGCAGGGAGACAAAGAACAACAGCCGCGCACCGGCGGCGATCCCCTAAATCGGCATGTCCGTTGAGCCTCATGAATCTCCGCCGCGACTCCTCTTCTTCGCGAGGAGGAGGAGGAAAAAGCACCGGTGTGTCCTGTGCACGGTTCGGCACGCAGAGCAAACAGGCAGCGATGGCGACCGGGTCGTTCTGAGCACTCGAGCCCGTTCCCTTCGTCATTCTCCTCGTCAACGACACACTTGTTCGCCGGCTAAATTGTTCTTCTCTCTCCTTTCCCTCCAATGGAAGCCAAGGGAGAGGGGGGGGGGGAGGCTTCGCGGAGAGAAGTAAGGAGAAAGCTCTTTCGACCGCGCGCGAAGCGCGACCTGCGTGGCGGCGCGTTTTATACGGCGACGTATTTTTATTCAAATAATCGCGTCGATCGAACACACCCTTGCATTGCCCGACGACGAGGCGACGGGACGCGGCGAAACGCACGCGTGGGTGGGAATCGATCTGTATTCGCGTCGATACGCACGCGAAACGCACGCGTGGCGCCGATCACGCGTCGCGTAAATCGATTACGATGGGTCGCGTCGCCGATCGAAAATTTTGTTCCGTCGATGCTTAACGGTAATGATATTATAGATTCGATTTAGATATAGGAGAATTGAAAATAGGCTTATAGATCTTAACAAATCGTGCACGACGGAATTCTTCGCGTTCGCGAGCGAACGGGGACGCTTGCGCGAAGACTGTAATTTTATATAAGCCCCTGATTAAACTTTCAAATCGAATGCCCAATGCGGTTCGTAAGCGGTTGGTAAGCGGAAGTGACGACCTCAGCCGCTCACCTCTGCACTACTAACGCTCCGGCGCGTTTCAGATTTGAGAACGAAGAAAGCGCATCCCCGAAACCTTTACGGATTGTTTAAGGCTGCGGAACGGACGCCGCGAACTCCGTCTGTCTGTCCGTCCGTCCGTTCGTTCGTTCGTTCGTTCGTACGTACGTACGTCCGCTGTATCCATCCCGCCGTATACCCTTCTCTGACCTCCGAGCCAACGGCGGAGCCATTACGTACGACTTCCTGCGACCGAGTAAGGAAGAATCGAAGATTTCTACACGGCACCTCACGGGAAGAGGTGTCCGCGCGCGCGATACCACCAGAGATATACCGTCGAGCGACGAAAAATTCCCAGGCTAACTGCGAGGACGAGGTAAAGCGGCTCTGCTCGAGCCCGGTATACGGTTGCGTTAATTGCGGAACTCGTGTGTCGTGCCGCACTCGTGGCACGTAACGGTTCATAAAAATCCCACGAGTATTTCTCCGACTCGAAGCGCCTTTGATGGCGACCTCGAGATTTTTCGGGAAGCGCGCGATGATTCGGAAAACGAGAGCGATTAATGCTCATTTCTAGTCTCTAAAACTTTTACATCCATTTCCACCAACGTAGATTAACTATAATCTCGGTTCAACTTACTCTTTGTCTTTTTCTAATCTTTAAAGATAAAGATTAGAAAAAAGACAAAGAGTAAATAGAAATAGGCATTAGAGTCATCACTCTGAAGAGTGAAATCTCATTCTTCTTTCAAAACTGATTCAATTTTCATTCTTTAAAGTCAGACTCCATTCCAAAGAATTTAGAGAATATCAATATAAATTAACTTTAATCTCAGTTCAACTTACTCTTTATCTTTTTCTAATTCTTCCAATCAGAAAAAGATGAAGAACTAATTAAACCGAGATTAAAATTAAACATTGGTAGACAACAGGCAAACAATGAATTATCGATATGGGTGACAAATTGTAGTTTACTGTCGAATAAAATATGTCAATATGCGCAGAATTATGCGAAGACGATATCTTTCATACCTGGTCGTCTCGATGGTTGCAATGTTTTTTTAACGAAGTGCGCTTGTTTGTGGGAAGTAATATCCGGTATTTGTCATACCGGGACACTTAGCCGTCTTAATTCGTTAATCCACGCGGCCATTGTTTGCAACGATGCAAATTTATGGTACGTGGCTGCAAATGAGTTTCGATTCATCAACACGTCGCCATTATGTTTAATGCACTACAGATTAGTACACTGGAAAAAAATGTGTGTATGAAATTTTATCAAATAAATATTTGCTCAATAAAAAATAATACTCAAATCACACAAATTAATGATTCTTGTACTAAAATGTTTGCATTTAGTATCTAGTTTTATATATATATATATATATAGAGTACTATATATTCAAACAAATATTTATTAAAATTTGTCAGATTCACGACTATTCTAAAACCGTTTATGTACCTGCAAAATCCAAAGACCGACTGTTCGATCGCGGTTCAAGTTTGCTACCTCGGAGTCAATGTAGCCACCTCCGTTACGTTTATAATGCAAATATGGATCTATTATCTCGGTGATCTTTCTCTTAGTATTCGCTACAGATCGCAAAAACAATGGTGATGGCATTTAAAACGGAACCTCAGCGTTCTTTTCGCACATAATGGATTCGAAAGAATCGTTTAATTAAATAATACAGATTAGAGTCAGACAATTGCAACGGCAATAAGCGCGCGCGTCTTCCTGTGTGTCGTGTCGTGTCATGTATTTCATACACGCTTCAAATAACTATAACTTATATTAATCCGTAATTAACTGCCAGTCATTACTCAATTGTCAAGTCACCGATCTGAGTCATCGCAATCGCAGGGATTACAAGGTAATCCTCGGCGACATACGCATTACATGCCAGGGGTCAAACGCGACGTCACCACTCCGTAATCATTTCCACGATTTTGCATTGAGACGCCGAAACAAAAAGCTAGAAATAACAAATAACTTCATTTGAAACTCGAGTGGAAAATCCAAAACGCCGCGCCGCCGCCGCCGCCGCCGCCGCCGAGTAAAAAAGAAAATAGCAGTGATTTTCAAAGAGTCCGCGACACTTAGGTATTTCCAGTCCACAAGTACTAAGAAAAACCGAGGCTCGCGTACATTTACCGTGGTGGTGTAGCATATCGTTCGCGGAATTATTGATGTTTCGTTCATATAATCGATGTTTGCAAATTGAGCTTGCCCTGGCTCGATCGACCTGGCGCGATGCCGCATCGTCATATTAATTCTTATCATACGAGAATCAATTCATTCGCGAAGCGATTTACGCGGAGATATCTGCAACAGTTCGTAGTTCAAAAATATACGGAGAAATATCTACTTAGATCTGGTTTTTTCTAGTTAATTTGTGG
>Ga0157363_1002723_pt1 | contig 15704 bp, 19 predicted proteins | sample AttsexASBM1_FD_111477 | JGI IMG/M metagenome (GOLD analysis project Ga0157363, IMG submission 111477) | Fungus gardens microbial communities from leaf cutter ant in Ribeirão Preto, State of São Paulo, Brazil - Atta sexdens ASBM1 | ecosystem: Host-associated > Fungi > Mycelium > Unclassified ...
TGTACAAGGTGATCTGGCTAGGGTATGAAGACACTGAAGATGAATCAGAGTAGATTCCTGTATCTGAACTCACTCATGCTACCAACTTGGTATCTGATTTCCATATCACATATCCCACCAAGCCTAGTCTACTCCCTTTGTTCTAATCATGCTATTGTATTTGTCCCTCCCTCCATACACTTCTAACAGGAATTCTTTCATTTTTCTTAGTATATTTTATCTGCTTTTTCATTTAAATCCAGCTTTTATGCACTTTTTACAGGGTTTTCTTTTCAAATTTTTGGACCCTATTTTCATTTCAATCTCTTAATTTTCTTACTCACACATTATAGACAAAACCAAGAAAATAAAAACTTCAAAATAATACAGGAACATAACCATTACTTTAGCAGAAGACAAGCAATAGGGTTTCTTCCTCAATCTTCTCCTGACTTTCCCTGGGGCCATCCTTAGACCCCTCCTCATCATCTCCATCTTCTTTGTTCTTCTCATCACTACCCTGCAAATGCTCCTTCAAACTCTATCTCCACTCCATTACAGCTCCAATCCTTGCTAATTGGGCCATGTTCCTTTCCTAGTTCTCCACAAAGTCCTGGAGGGACCTTCCAATGCCTTAGTACTCTTCCACAAGTTCTTGAAGTGTCTTTTTAATACTACTTAAGACTCCACTATAGATAGGGATTATAGCTGGAGGATTGGTGTTGGTGTGGAGAACACACCACTACTTGAGGGCAATACATCTGGCACATGTGAGGGAATGGCTATAAAGAAGATTATTAGTAGAGAAAAAACAAAAAAATATTTTTTTACTCATCTTGAGTTGTATACCAGGCAATTTTACCCAGTATGTACACATCTCTTACAGGAGTTAACACTTTCATCTTAACCATGGTGTCTCCACAGTATTTTCCTGACTACTTTTCTTTAGTTCTTTTAGGGAGCCATCATTCTGTCTTATCTTCTAAGGAGATAGTGGTGGCCTCTTTTTATTTTGACCCTGCGTCCTGGGAAGCTTCAGTGCCCCCCAAAAGAGTGGCATCCTTGGTTAATACTTTGTTCTAGAGTTGTTTTAGATACTCTATCCATTTCTTCTTCTTTTTCTCTTCTGCAAGCCTTTGCTTTTCAGCCTTCTTTCTTGTTTTGGTTTTTTCTTGGTTCTCTGACACCTCTTCTAAGTGGGCTAGGAGCTGTTGCTCTTCTTTGTCCCTCTTCTGCATTTTCTATTACTGCTCTTCAAACATCTTGGTGTTGTTTTGGGAAATGTTAGAGAGAATGGGGGAAGACATGTAAATACAAAAGAAAGGCAATTTTTTTTCTTTTTTGTTTATGTATTGTTGACCTAGACACCATCATGGAATTCTTTAGATAAACTCAATAGGACTTCAAAGGCTCAGTTTTAAGGGGGGAATACTGTCATATACCAAGTCCACCTGTCCAGAAAATACATCTCTATGGTGATACTGCTATCTCAACATATCTTATACAAGCCCATCTTTTTCACAACATATTTACATGACAGTGATATAACTATCTAGAGCTACTACTATTACCAAGAAGCTTTTTAATCAGATCCAGGATCCTATTTCTACCTGGAAACAAGATAAACCTACCTCATTTCAGGACATGTACACTCTAGTGATGACAATCAATCACTGCTACTGGGAATATGACCATACAAGATAGGCAGAAAAGGAAGCTCTTGAGTCTCACTTCTGGAAGCAAGGTAAGGCTTTTTTTGTTGACAATTCTATCACCCTCCAGAACAAGACAAACATATCTCTAGTAGCTTCATCTGCCAAACTATTATTCTCTGCTCTCAAGAAACAATCTAATTCTCCATGGATGGACCTCTTTTCCAAGTTGGCCAATAATGGAAAGTTGACCAGTAACAAGCACAAGAAGTATCTCAAAAATAACTTGTGCCTCTATTGTGGTACAGGAGACTATAAGTTGGACTCTTGTTACAAGAAGAAAACTATGGTCACTCCCAAAGGCTGCAGTGCTTTAACAGCTGTTTCTGAGAATTTCTTGGAAAAATAGAAAGCAATTCCCAGGACTCTGTACAGATTGAGAGCTATGTTGAGCTTCTCTGTGTAGCAATGAATCCTATCTGACTCAATGCATCTGCTTTTTCTGATCTTCACTCTCTCTTTATTTCTTTTACTTTTCTTTTGATCCTTAGTCAAGATCACCTTAATAAAATCCTGTTTCAAGCTCTTGTTAACTCTGGGTCTACTCATTGTTTTGTAGACTTGAAATTTGTGGATACTTATTATTTGAAGATGTCTGTAACCTTACCAGTTGCTCTTCATTTATTTGATAGTTCACTGAACAAAATCTTCAAAATTGCTAATTTGCCTATAATCTTACCCACTGGTGATTGTATAAATCTGAACTTCTATATTACTCCACTTGATTCTTCCTGCTCTTTGGTCCTTAGATACAACTGGTTCACCCAACACAATCTACTAATTGACTGAATAAATTGGTCAATAAACTTCTATCTATTTTTGCAGGAAAATCTTGTCCCCTCTTGTGTTATGGCTAACATACCATTGGCATCTCCATTATCTCCTGACATCTCTCTGCAATCATCAGATTCTGTGGTTTCCATACCCATATCTGAAACCTCTATGTCTATCTCTGAGCAACCTAATATTGCTATCATTAGTGTTGCAGCATTTATATACACATCAAAACTTCCAGGCTCTGGCAAGTTTCAACTCTGTCTTTGCTCTTCAGACATTCAGGCCAACTCTGCAAAACTTGCAGAGGCTTCTGATCTTTCCAATTTTTCTCCCAAGTATTATGAATTCTCTGATGTTTTCAGTAAAACCAAAGCTGAAGTTTTCACTCCTCACCATTCTTATGATCTTTAAATTAATCTAGAAGAAGATGCTCAACCTCTAGTTGGTCTTATATACTCTCTTTTAGCATCTAAACAAGAGACTCTAAAGAAATTTATTGAGGAAAATCTTAATACAGGTTTTATTTGACCAATCTTCTCTCTACATAATGTACTAGTCTTATTCATCAAGAAGAAAGATGGTTCACTGTACCTTTGTGTCAACTTCTGTGGTCTTAACTGTATTTCCAAAAAGGATCACTATTTACTTTCACTCATATCTGATCTACTGGACTTACCTTATAAAGTTCAAGTATATACAAAGATAGATCTTTACCATGCTTATCACTTGGTTTGCATAGCCAATGGTGATGAATGGAAGACTGCTTTTAGGACATGTTATAGATCATTCAAATAGTCTGTAATGCCTTTCAGTCTTACCAATACTCCCACAGCCTTCTAGTAATTCATAAATGACCTTTTCTCTAACTTTTTGGATGTCTATGTTGTGATCTATCTGGATAATATACTCATTTACTCAAATAACATGTCTGAACATCACCAGCATGTTAAGAAAATACTCAAGTGTCTCTGCAAGGCTGGCCTTTATGCCAAAGTAGAGAAATATGAATTCTACTCTAAGTCAGTAGAGTATCTGGAATATATCCTTTCTCCTTCTGGCCTCACTATGTCTGACAACAAAGTAAAGATTATTTAAGACTGGCCAGAGCCCAAGAAAGTCAAGAATATTTAATTCTTGAATTTTGCTAACTTTTACCACTAGTTTATCTTTAACTACTTGGACATTTTTATTCCATTGACATGCCTTACCTAGAAGGACATTCCCAGGAAGTTTGATTTCTCCTGTCATAATGCTTTCAACTTCTTCAAGAAAGTATTTACTTTGGCTCCTATTCTCATACATTGGATTACCAATGTTCAACTCATTGTAGAAACTGATACTTTGAACTATGCTCTCGCTGTAATTCTTTCTATTGTAAATGAAGAAAATAAAGTTCATCCAGTTGCTTTCTACTCCTATAATTTTACAGTGGCAGAGTTGAATTATGACATATATAACAAGGAATTACTAGCCATTTTTGAAGCCTTCAAAATCTGCCAACATTACTTAGAAGGTCCAGCCTCTTCTATCAACATTGTTACAGATCATAAAAACTTTGAGTATTTTTCTACTACCAAGATGTTGACCTAGAAACAAGCATGGTGGTCCAGATATCTCTTCTAGTTCAACCTTGTTATCAAGTTCCATTCTAGTTATCTTGGTACCAAACCAGACACTCTCACTAGACAGTGGGACATCTATTCTAAAAGGGAATACTGGCTATGCCACAGTCAATCCTTACAACTTTAAATCCATCTTCACTCAAGAACAACTTGTGGTCTCCATACAAGCTACTGTCCTCCTCTTTTCTTCTCTTGTACAGCTACAGTTGTTGATCTTGATACTCTTTACCAAGACATTCTTTTGGCTCTTTCTAATGATCTAATTGCTATAAAACACATCTCTGCAGACAGCTGATAGTTTACAGACCCCAACAGTTTTCTTTATCTCAATGACAGAATTTATGTACTATCTACTAGTAATTTCTACACACACATTCTCCAGTATAATCATGATCATATTCTTACTAGCCACTTCAGTCAAAACAAAACACTGGAACTTGTTTGCTATGGATATTTCTGGCCCAGTCTCTGTACTGATATACAACAATTCTGCAAGTCATGTGTTATTTATATGTGATCTAAACCACAACATTACAAGCCCTATAGATCTCTCAAGAAACTTCCTATTCCCAAACAACTATAAAATTTTATTTCTATAGACTTCATCAAAAAACTCTCATCACCCTCCAGATTTGACACTATCTTGGTTATTGTCAACTGGCTTACTAAGCAGGCAATTTTTATCCCTGCCCATGACATCATCATGTCTATTCATTCTTTATATGTTCTCCAAATACAGTGTTTTTTCCCATGTTACCTCTAACAGAGGTTTGGAGTTTGTGTTGAATTTTTTCTGTTTGTTATGCATTGCTCTGGATATGTGGCTTCACTTCACTTCAGATTATCACCCTGAAGGTGATGGACAAACTGAATACATGAACCAGACTCTCAAGCAATACCTACATGTATATTATAATTACTAGCAAGACAACTGGTCTGAACTCCTGCTGTTCATGGAGTTCTCTTACAATAATGCTCCTAGTGCTACCACCAGTGTTTCTCCATTCTTTACTAATAATGGATATCATCTCAAAATCTCCATTTACCCTAAATACAATATTGTTTTCTCCCAAGCCCATAACTTTGCTATAGATCTTGATGAATTACAAAGTACCCTCAAAGCTGAGATTACTGTGGCTTAACAGTATTATCAGAAGTCTGCTGATGTGCAATGTTTCCCTGTACCCAATTTCAAAGTAGATAATAAAGTCTTTGTTAAGGCTTAATTCTTTGGGACTACTTGGCCCTCAAAGAAGCTCTCTGAAAAATATCTCAGACCCTACAAAATAATTTTCCAGTCTGGTACTCTCTCATTTACCCTTTATTTTCCAGAGTCTATGTACTCTGTTCATCTAGTTTTCCATGTGTCTATGTTTGAACCCACTGCATCCAATACTTTTTCCAAAAGAATACAACTGGCTCCAACACTGGTTATAATTGACAGAAAACCCAAGTATGAAATCTCATGGATAGTAGACTCTAAAATTGATTGCTAACAGATATGCAAGCTTCTCTACAAGGTAATCTGACTAGAATATGAAGATACCAAAGACAAATCCAAGTGGATCTCCACATTCAAGCTCACTTATGCTGCTAACTTGGTATCTAATTTTCGTATTGCATATCCCACCAAGCCCAGTCCACTTTCTCTATTTTGATCATGCTGCTACATCTCATCCACTGCCTCCACACATTTTCAACAGGAATTATTATAATTTTCTTAGTATATTCTGTCTGTCTTATTTTCATTTAACCTCAGCTTCTATGTATTTCCAACAGGGATTTTTTCTTTTCAAATTTTTGGACTTTAACTTTATTTCTGCCTTCTAGTCATCTCTAAAGTTTTTTCTTACTTACACATTTATATACTATAAAAAATGTTACTCATATATTCAGTGCTAATCAAACAAAACCAAAATTATAGCAGGAGGCCAACAATGGAGTTTCTATCAACACTCCTTCCTCAATCTCTTTGGACCCCTCTTTATCTTTGTCTCTGCTATTGTTGTCTTTGTTGTTGTCTTCCTCATCTTCTTTGTCTTCTTTACTATTCTACAGATCTTTCTTTGAATCCTATCTTGTGTTGACTATGGTTCCAATCCTAGCTAATTTCCTCTCCTGGCCCTCTACTAAGTTTCAAAGGAACTTCCCAACATCCCAGTACTCTTCAACAAGCTCTTGAAGTATCTTTTCAATGACACTTGAAACTGTTATGACCTTAGACTTGGCTCAGGTTGCAACTTAGGCAAAGACTTGAGTTGAGAGATAGGAAAAGATCAATTGGTAAAGCATAAAGATACAGGACAGTATCTATTACTATATATACCTATTGACAATAAGGTAAAAGCATGATAGACATATGTTAATGATGTCAGAGAACATGAGGAAATATAAAAGAAACAATGAGGAAACAATACCTATTACATGAGGCAATGTAGTAGGCACTGACTGATACTAGCTATGGTACAGCTGATTGTTGCATCATAAAGAACAAACCCTTAACCCTATGAAATATGCTGAGATCATGCTGTAGACATGAGGAGGTAATTGTAACAATACTCCCATTTTGGCATTTGTATTCCCATGAACTAGTCCAACAATGCCAGATCTCCTACTATATAAGTTGTGATCAATTTCTTTGTTGGTCCCACAATCATTTGACCTCGTAATTTTAATGCAATAAAATATAGTTCATGAGATGAACCATTTATATACATTTTGATTGGGAATTACTTTCTCATTATATTGGCATTATGTTTTCTTTTTAAGAATTTGATGGCTATTTTGTTCTAATATTACTTGTCTTGTTTTCCTTGTGGTCTTAATGATTTGTAATGTGGTAGTGGATAGAATTGCATTGTTTTGATAGGAGCTTGCATGTACTTCATATATTTGTCCAGGTTGTTGATTTCATCTTGAATGAATGTTGGTTCAGGGGTTTTGGATCTTGGTGAATCAACTTCATAAGATTTGTAGAGTAAGACTCCCTTGTCCTGAATTTGTTGTTTCCCTTTATTAGTTTCTAGTTCCTTCATTTCTATATCCTCTTGTTTATATGCCTCTTGAATTTCTTTGATATGTACTTCAGCATACTCATTTCCTTTTCCTCTACAACTATCCAGTTCATCTACCAACAATGCTTGAATGTGATATGTCTGGTTTTCCATATTATTTTGAACAACATTTTGTAAATCTTCAGAAATACTGAAAATATCACTTGCTATCTATGTCTTAAAGTTCAAACTAGCTTGTAATAGTGTCGTTTCTATTTCTGCAATTTGTGTATTGGCTTCTTCTGCCAACTTGATGATGTTTTGTAGTTGTAGCTGTACATCCACCATTTGTTCAATTCCCTTGAATAATTTTGTGATACTTCTTCATCCAATCCTTCCTTTCATTATTCATTATTTTGACTAGATTCATGTTGTTAAGAGTACAAGTTTCATATGAGTTAGGTGAGATAGGAGCAGTTGTGAATTGCTGAGCCATGTAGGAAATATTGATTGAATGTTTTGAAACTGTTGATTTGGTATTTTACCTTCTTCTTTTATAGGTTTCAACTTGAAATCCTTGACCAGTAATCTTCAATTGCCTCTTTTGCATGAGGTAACCCTGTTTCCACTATCCATTGATCATGTTCATTCCCATAACTCTTCCAATGCACTAAAAATTGAGTTCATTGTTCTTGTCTTCTATGTTTTCTGATTTTTTCTACTTCATACTCTTCTTCCTCATTGACAATGTCTAGTGGTGGTGCCAGTTCCATGTGCTGATCCTTGAACTGTGGTTCTTTGCATTGTGTCAACAGGTCTTCATTGAACACATTGTGTATTATCCATCCTTTTGGAAGTTCCAGCTGAAATGCTTTTTGACCAATGACCTTTGAGATCCTAAAGGGTCTGTATATTTTCTAGTCAAGCTTCTTTGAAGGTCTGTTCAAATAAATATTCTTGGCTTCCAGCCATATGTTGTCTCCTGTCTTTAGTCCTTGTAGGCTTTGCTTTTTCTTGTCAAATTGTCTTTTTATAGCTTCTTTTGCTATCTCCATTGACTTCATAGCTTCTTCCCAACTTCTTTGCAGTCCAATAAGGAATTCTTCTATTTTTAGAAATTTCATCTGCACTGTCAGGTTTCCTTTCTATGGATGTCTTCCAAAGTTGAGCTCAAATGGTATATGTTCTGTAGCCATATGTCTTTTGTCATTATATTGGAATTTTGCAGCTGTTAACCATTCTGTCCAATCATCCTGTTAGTAATTGACATAGTATCATAGAAATGTCCCAATTTTTAATTAATTTGCTTGGTCTGTCCATCTGTTTGAGAGTGATATACTGTAGATAGCATTCTCTTGGTTCCTAATACTTTTAATAAATCTTTCACAAATCTTGATGCAAATTGGGGTTCTCTTTTGCTAAAAACCTTTTGTGGTACTTCATGTAACTTTCAGATTTTGTCTTGATAGATTTTTGTGATTTCTTCTGATGATGCATTCATTATTGTTGCTCTGAGTTGAATCATTTTTGTAAACCAATCCACTATGACCATGATGGTATCCTTTCTGTTTGATCTCAGTAATGGTTCAATGATATTGATGCTGATTTCTTGCCATGATCCTTTTGGTATTTCCAATGGATATAATTCTCCTGCCTTCTTCATATGTTGTACCTTATCTTGTTGACATTTGAAGCATCCTTGGACATAGTTCTTCATATCATTCTTGATTCCTGGCCACCAGTAATTCCTCTTGATTAGTTCTATCATACACTGTTGCCCTGGGTGTTCTACATCTACTGGTTTATAGTTTTTTTGTAGAATCTTCTCTCTGATTTTTTGATTGTTCAGCATATAAATCCTTCCATTCACATAGACAATCCCATCTTCTTCCCAAGATTGACTGTCTTTCTTTGCTAATTCTTTGACCACTTCTTGTTCCTTGGTACTGTTTTGTCATATTTCTTCTAGCAAAGTAGTTTTTTATACTACTTAATTTCTTTATAGTAGAGTTATATCTACTGTTATCTGTTATCTCACCCAAAGTTCTTCTTTGAGCATTTGCATGTCCTTATTGTCTTCCTTGGTATTGACTTGGTCTTTCCTTGATAAAGTATCTGTCTTGGTGTTTGTTTTCCCTGGAATATGTTATAATATGAAGTTACAATCTTGTAATTTCAAATACCATCTTGCTTGTCTTCCATTCAACTTGTGCAGTTCTCTAAAGTACTTGAGATTTTTGTGATCTGTCCAAATTTCAAACTTCTCAGTGGCATCTAACAAATATTGTCTCTATTTTGTTAGGACTTCCACTACTATAAGTAATTCTTTGTTGTAGATCTTGTAGTTCCTTTCTGCAGGTTGTATTGTTCTGGATAGAAATGCAATTGGTTTCCATTTTCCATCTTATTCTTGGGATAAAACTCTCTCTATTGCATGTTCTAATATGTTTGTCTTGACTCGGAATTTTTCTTCTCTCTTTGGAAGAATGAGTATCAGTTAACTTTTTATTTTGTTCTTTAGTTCTTCAAATGCTCTCTAATGCTCTTTCTCCCATTTCCAATCCTTTTTTCCTTTGAGTTCATTGAGAGGTTTTGCTATATAACTAAAGTTCTTGATAAACCATTTGTAGAAATTTGCAAACCCCAAAAAGCTTTCTACTTCTTTTATCTTGGTAGGAGTCTTCCATTCTTTGACTGCCTTGACTTTGTCCATTTCCATTTGCACTTGTCCTCTCCCAACTACTACTTCTAGAATCAGGATTTCTTTCATATTGAAGTTGCATTTTGATCTCTTGAAACACAGATTGTGTTTTTCTGCTATCTTCAAAAAACAAATTATCTGTTCTTCATTGTTTTTGCTAGGATTACAAAGTCATCCATATAGTTTGTGAGTATGTCTTCATGTAACAATTCTCAAAATATACTATTCATCATCTGTTGAAACGTTTTTGGTGAGTTGCATAGTCTGAAATACATTACTTGAGGTTCAAATAAGCCTTTGTTTGTTAAAAAAGCCACTTTTCATTCATCTCCTTCCTTGATTTGTACATTGTTGTATCCCTAGATCAAGTCCAATTTGTTAAAGTATCTTGCCTCTTTTAGTTTATTGATAACTTTTCCAGTTAAGAGTAGTGGCATCTTGTTCTTTATTGTAACTTGATTCAGTTTCTTGTAGTCTTGTACCAATCATAATGATCTGTTCTTCTTTGGAATGTAAAAGCATGGTGCTACATATCTTGACTTGGACTCTACTATTAACCCAGCTTTCAGCTGTTCATCCAACCATTGATTTAATGCTTCTTCTTTCTTGATTGTTATTGTATAAGCCTTTGCATTTAGTTTCTTAGGTGTGTCTTCCATAAGGTTGATTTTGTGATCTTATTCTTGTTGTTCTGGTAGTTTTTTGAACTTCTTTTTGTTGAACAAGTGTGTAAAAGGTCAAATATACTCTAGAAGGTCTTCTGGGTTAATTGGATCTAGTTCCTTGCCTATTTTCTGTTGTCCATTGTCTTGTGTGTCCATTGCTTGTGTTCTTCTAGTTTTGAACCTGATGTCTTAATGCTTTGTTCTACATGATTTTGGACATCTTGTAAACTGTATTTTGCTCTTCTTTCCAGTTTAATTCTACATTATGTTTGACCAAACAGTCATATCCTAGAAAAATGTCTGTTCCATTTAGATCTGTTACTGTAGCATCAATTTGTTTCTTGTGTCCATTGATTTCTACCTTTAGTAATGCTATCCTTGTTACTTCTCCATTCTTGGTATCATCTGCATTAAATACCTTGAAGGAAAGATCTACCAGTTTCATTTGTATCCTCTTGTCTTTGACTAATTGCTCATTGATTCCTATATGAGTGTACCTAGAGTCCACCAGTACTTCTACTCACAATTCTTTTCCATTCTTAGTCTTGACTTTTGTTCACATGTTTAGTTCTTTCTCTTTGTTGTTCCATTGATGAGGAATAACATATCAATTGTAAACTTTAGTTACAGGGATCTCTTGTACTGTGCCTACTCAGAATCTTCTCCAAAACCCTGCTCTTTGTCTTTTGCTTCTTTATCTGTTTCTTCTTGAACACTTCAGTTCTTTATCTTCTGTCATGTTCTGCAATCTTTGGTGATGTATTCTACTTGTTTGCATTTATAACACTTCTTGGTATCCTTCTTTTTCTTTAGTTTCCTGCAATCTTTTGCTATATGTCCATATACATCACAGTTGAAGCATCTAGGTTTCCTATCTTTGAAGTTCTCTTTAGATTTCCCAATGTCCATGGGCATTTCTCTTCCTCCATATATTGTTCCTGTTCTTGTTTTGCAATCATGTCATCCTTCTATGGACTCATATCCTTGTCTGACTGATATGATTGCTACTTTCCACTCTTTGAGTGTCTCTGGAGCTGCTATTGGTGGCCAATATAGTATATGGGGTACTGTGTCATGACTACTTCTCACTTTTGCTAATTGACCTTGGAGTTATAATTTTTTAGCCATGTGAAACTGAGAATGAAATCTTGCTTTCTTAGACTAAAAACTACAAGCAAAGCCTATCTAAAGTAGGACTGGTGATACAAAACTATATTTATCATCTTGAATATCTGTCTGTCCTTATTAGAAATACCATCAACATTATAGACTGATATGGGTTTCAAGAGCCTATAGATGTTTATATAGTGTTTTTTTATGAAGCTTCAGTTAATAAAAATCTCTATAGCTTTGGAGTTTACTAATGCTTAAACAGAAAATGTTTTGGAGGTATCTGTAGTTTCAAAAGTAATAAGAATATATAAGAAGGTTCTGTAAGTATTGAAAGTATTGATTGTAGACTTCAGAGGTAACTTCTTCTTTTATCAGAGGCATCTGACAAAAGTTGAGAGGTTGGACTGGAGTAAACAAATAGGTGTATCTAATGGGTTATTCTATCTTAAGTATAACAAACCTGTTTACTAGCAGTTGGAGTATACAAATTACCAACTTCTCTATGCAAAATTCTTGTCTATAGTGCTATCAAAATCATTCTGGTCTGTAGGCTCTAACTATCATATGATTTCCATGTTCTTTAATATATGTAATTCTTCTATTAATTCTTTCCATTGCTTAGCAGTTAGTTGCCAGACATCCAACCTTACTGGACATTTACAGACTATATAGTTTGGATCCTCACATTCTTTGACTAGGGTAAAATAGGATTTTTGTACAACACCTATGTCTATAGAGATATTTTCAGGAAACATCAGCAGTATTTGTCATGAAGATAAGAATGAGATAGAGAGTGGTTACTTAGAGATAGAAATGACTGAGAAATTCTGTGATATTTGGGAGTGATATACTAGGTCAATTAAAATACTTTATTTGCTTGTTAGACCTGGTTAATCCTGTATATAGCTTCAAACCAAGTAGTAAGATCTGTGTTTTCAGATCTCCCAACTAACAAGATTGCAATCTGGTTCTGAATCACTAATTAAAGTCTATAGCAGAATTTGATAACTATGGTATATATGAGTTGGTGTAGTTAGCTTTTGAGATCAAGGTTTAGAACTTATCTAAATAATTCTCTACAATACAGCTCTCTTGATAGTAGATTATTTCTTCTAACTTGTTGATAGCTTCTGTAGTGGCATTGATAGAGGAAAAGTAAATATGGAAAAGTTCTACAAACTTTGGCTAGATAATAACAGAAAAGAAATTTATATTGGGCTCTTCTCTAAAAAAGTCTTTTAACTATTTTGTAGCATAGCCATCCCTGAAAAAAAGAAAGCTCATCCTACTTGTCAATCACTGCTGAAGTCTAGAAATAAGGAAATATGGGGTTAAGATTGGCAGGAGGAATTTTTAAATGTAGGAGTATCAGTTGATGAAGGGGGTCTTATTGTAGAAGAAGAGAGTATATCTACAAAGATAGTAGTAGAGTTGAATATGTGTCATATACAAGTCCACCTGTCCGGAAAACTACATCCCCGTGGTGATGCCACCTCTGAATCCTACAAGCCTACCTTCCATGGCGGCCACCTTTCTCGCAACATGTCTTATGGCAGTGCTGCAACCCTCCGGATATTCTATCTTCTACAGCAGAGATACTCCTATTCAACTCAGTCTTCCATAACAGAGTTGCTCCTGTCAGTGTCTCAACACTGAAACCTCTGCTCGGGGCAATAGGGGTTTTACCACTGAAACCCCGAGCATCTCCTATACTATCACTTTATATAAAAGACTAGTAGTTACACTGTAATTCGCTAGTCTGATAATTGACAGAGATAAACTCTCATTGAACTCAATCTCCGGTGTTCAACGGTGACACACCAATCAGTACTCACTCCCACTCGGACTTTCCCTCCTTCATCTGAAGTTGCGACCATGCAGCAGACAGACGGCGCAGTACATAAGCTGAAGCCAAGGTCGTTCCACAAGTCCACTCATCTCCAAGTCCATTCTGTGGACTTCCACCCCAGTGTGAACCGCACCTGACAATATGAGAGAATACAGATCTTGGAGTTGGTTCACAAGGCTGGCTAGAATGTTGTTAGTGTTGTATTTTGAGGCCTGCTGACACTTGGCTACTTCTTTTAGATAGTGCTGAAAAAGCTCTAAGATTTTTTTGATGTTAACAGAGGTCATAGGATGGTCACTAGAAGAAAGCACTAGTTAGAAGGTGTCAGATGCAGTTCATACTAAAGGTGAAAGTCTGTCTGCAAAACTGGCTCAGAGATGTGCAGACTTGTTAAACAACCTTGGCTTCAGCTTATGTGCTGTGCTATCTGTCTTCACATGGTCACAACTTCAGATAGGAGAAAGAAGTCCAAGATAGAAATGAGTAGTGATTGGTATGTCACCATTGAACATTGGAGATCAAGTTCAATAAGAGTTATCTTTGTTGATTATTAGACTAGTGAATTACAGTATAACTACTAGTCTTATATACAAGTAAGAACTATAGGAGATGCTTGGGATTCAGTGGTAGAACACTGACAGAAGTACAACTCTGCCATAGAAGACCAAGTCAAATAGAAGTACTCCCATTATGGAAGACAGAATACTCAGATAGTTGCATTACTGCTACATAGATATGTTGTGAGAAAAGTGGCCATCATGGAAGATGGGCATGTATAAGAGATATTGAGATGGCAGTATCACCACATGGATGTATTTTCTAGACAGATAGACTTAATAGATAATAGTATTCCTCCCTTAGGACTGAGCCTTTGAAGTTCTATTGAGTTTATCCAAAGAATCTCATGATGGTGCCTAGGTTAACAGTATATAAACAGAAAAGAAAAGAAAATTGCCTTTCTTCTGTATTATCATGTCTTTTCCCATTCCCTCCAACATTTCCCAGAATGATGCCAAGATGCTTGAAGAGCAATAATAGGAGATGTATAAAAGGGACGAAGAGAAACAACAGCTTCTGGCCCACTTGGAAGAAGCAGCAGAGGACCACCATGTTGAGTGTACTGCTCAGAAGGTGAGAAAGGTAGAAGAGACCAAAGTAAGGAAAGAGACCAAAAAGCAGAGACTTGTAGAAGAGAAGAAGAAGAAGAAATGGATGGAGTATCTAAAACAACTCCAGGACAAAGTATTGGCCAAGGATACCACTCTTTTGAGGGGCACTGAGGCTTCCTAGAATGCAGGGTCAAAATGAAAAAAGATCACCACTATCTCCTCAAAAGACAAGATGGGGTGATGGCCCTCTAAGAGAACTAAAGAAAAGCAGTCAGAAAAATACCATAGAGATACCGTAGTCAAGATGGGGGTGTTAACCTCTATGAGAGATGTATGCATGCCAGACAAGATTGTCTGGTACACAATTTAAAGTGAGTAAAAGAATATCTTTTTGTTTTTTCTCTACTAATAATCTTCTTCATAACCATTCCCTCACATGTGCCAGATGCATCACCCTCAAGCAGTGGTATGTTCCTCACACCAACACCAATTCTCTAGCTATGATTCTTATTTATAGCAAAGTCTTAAGTATCATTGAAAAGGCACTTCAAGAACTTGTGGAAGAGTACTAAGACATTGGAAGGTCTCTCTGGGACTTGGTGGAGGGCCAGGAGAGGAATATGGCCCAATTAGTGAGGATTGGAACTGTGATAGAGTGAAGATGGAGTTTGAAGGAGCATTTGCAGGGTAGTAATAAGGAGAACAAAAAAGATGGAAATAATGAGGAGGGGTCTAAGGATGGCCCCAGGGAAAGTCAGGAGAAGGTTGAGGAAGAAATTCTATTATCTGCCTCTTACTAGAGTAATGGTTTTGTTCCTGTATTATTTTGAATTTTTTATTTTCTTGGTTTTGTCTATAATGTGTGAGTAAGAAAATTAAGAGATTGAAATGAAAATAAGGTCCAAAAGTTTGAAAAAAAAAACCCATAAAAAATACATAGAAGCTGGAGTTAAATGAAAAAGCAAATAGAATATACTAAGAAAAATAAAAGAATCCCTATTAGAAGTATACAGAAGAGGGACAAGTGCAACAGTATAATTCAGACAAAGAGAGTGTACTAAGCTTGGTGGGATATGTGATATGGAAATCAGATACCAAGTTGGTAGCATGAGTGAGTTCAGATACAGGAATCTACTCTGATTCATCTTCAGTGTCTTCATACCCTAGCCAGATCACCTTGTACA
>Ga0157363_1002725_pt1 | contig 15701 bp, 6 predicted proteins | sample AttsexASBM1_FD_111477 | JGI IMG/M metagenome (GOLD analysis project Ga0157363, IMG submission 111477) | Fungus gardens microbial communities from leaf cutter ant in Ribeirão Preto, State of São Paulo, Brazil - Atta sexdens ASBM1 | ecosystem: Host-associated > Fungi > Mycelium > Unclassified ...
CACGCACGCACGCACGCACGCACGCACGCACGCACGCACGCACGCACGCACGCACGCACGCACGCACGCACGCACGCACACACGCACGCACGCACGCACGCACGCACACACACACACACACACACACACACACACGCACGCACACACACACACACAAAATGTAGAGATTATTTGTGGAATTTCAATGAATATCCTTCTCCAATATCGTTTTTAATTGTAACCACTAATGCAACATTATCAATACGAGAGCATTGAAGATACCTCACAGAAGGTGAATTTCGAATTTATTTAAAATGAAAAGTTAGTGAATCGGTTTTGATTTAACTACATGCTCTGATTTTTACGAATATAACGGATGTATCGTTAGTAATCTAAAAGAAAATGTCTTCTATTCACAATTTATTCACTTTCTTAGATACGCGAGAGATACTCTCCTCGTATTCCCCTTTTCATATAGATACATCCGTTAACAGACAAGGAAGAGATGTAGAAAGTGCATCAAATTTTCTATATTGTATTACAGAATGAATGGTGACTGATGGTGCGACGTAGAAATCGCGCGCGTTCATAGAAGCGCGTCAATCTCTCACTCGTATAAAGCGCGACACTGTAACGCGACGGATTCGTCTGAAAACATGAAGAATGTAAAAAAACCCTTCACCTTTCACCTTTTCGTATCTTCTGTCTGTAATATGAAAAAGTGTTGATGAAGGACTGATATTGACAATGCGCTATTATTTTCGAGGATTATTCATCCATACTAGTTACATTAATCCTGTTGTCTTCACTAATGATTTATCCAAAATGAGACAATAAATGATCGACATTAATAATGTAAAAGTTTTTAATAATGAATTATCATCTCAAATGTTTGTTATTATGTTTTATTTTATATAAATGTATGTTTATATGAATATAGGGTGTCCGATAATTCTTCTGATAGAGTTCGTACAGGACATGTATAGAGCGGGCTAAATTGAGACGGAAAGTCCTTTACTATTTTACAATTTTCGCAATAGTTAACGAAATATTAATCTCTATCTAGATCGCCGAATACGCGCGTCTGCCAGCCTACCATAAGGCCGGGTTTACACCTTGACCGGAAAACGGAAAAGCGGAAGCCAATCAGAACTCGCGGAAAGACAAACAAGCGAAATGTATCACCTACTACTACTGCGAGTTCCGATTGACTTCCGCTTTTCCGCTTTTCGTCAAGGTGTGAACGCGGCCTAATATCACATGTACACTCGTTACTAGCTCGGCGCGCGGGCCGCAGTGAGTAGGAATAGTAGGATGGTCTAGCAAGACTTGCCAGGCCCATCCCCACTTATTCTCGCGGCCTGCGCACCGAGTTAGCAACGGGCGTACACTTGATAGTAGTAGGAGGCTGGGCGGACGCGCGCATTCGGTGATTAGAGAGCCTCAAAGGGAGAAAGTGGCAAATTGTATCACGTGAATGACGGCGTCCAATCAAGACGGAAGTCATGTGCCATTCTCTTCTAGAGAGTCTCAAAGGAAGAGAGTGGCAACCTGCATCATGTAACCCGCATCTCCTCTGATTGGACGCGGACATCAAAGTTCCATAGACATGGAAGAAATTGGAGAAAACTGGTCACGTGACCCTCGTCCTGATTGGACGTGGGCATTCACGTGATGCAATTGGCCACTTTCTCCTTGTGCTCTCGCCTCTCGCCGAGATCTTTAGAGATTATTAATATTTCATTAACTATTGTGAAAATTGTAAAATGATAGAGGACTTTCCGTCTCAATTTAGTCCGCTCGACATATCCACAAACTCTCGGAAGAATTATCGGACACCTGTTGTATACATTTATGTAAATATGTTTATTATTAAAAATACGTTGATATAATTATTGAAGATAGAAATTGTAACTCAAAAGTATATGGGATTGATATTTATTATATACATTCTTTGTATTTTTTTTTAAACGTCACCTTTGACCATTACACTATCGGTTTTATTTTTCTCAAATTTTACGCCTGATTCAGCTGCAAGTTATAAATCAACCAGAAGATGCAAATGTCAAAACATTGCTCGAGTGAAAAGGCGAACAAATAATAATTAGATGTGAGTGATTTATTCTCAGATCATCTTATTATGCTTGATTATTTTACTCAACAATCATTCTGTTGTACTCGTTGATGAATTTTCCCCTTTATTAATTCAAATCGTATACATTCAGAGAGCTGCAGTAACGAACGTGGTGAAATCTCTGAAGGGAACAAGTACACCTGTAGCAGCGTTTTAATGGATCGTATTAGGTCAATCCATATCATACATTTTCACGTATATGTATTGCGTACATCATGAACAATGCTTGACATTAATGGCGTCTCAGAATAAATAAAATATTAATAATTAATTGATAATTAATTGATAACAAAAAAATATATATTGATAGCAGAGAAAAGAATAATTGTATTTTGTTTTGTTTCCAAAATCTCTCCAAAATACACGCGAATTTGTGAACCGATCTGACAATACTCTGCAATATTCATCGCATTCAGGGAATGCGATGGGAAAGTGAAATCAGAGCGATTTTCGCGTTTTCCTGGTTATTCAATTGAACGCTCGCTCGCTCCAGTTCGGGCATGGCTGACTGACGCGATGCAATTCTCAGTGCAATTTCGTTTCCTCCTTTGTTTAATACGCCGCGTATACACATGGTGATGCTTTGTCGCGTCGCTAAGGTATAACCTGGATCGAGCGAGATTACACTATCACCCCGTTCGCAGCACGCCTGGAACACGCCGCCGCTTCGGCTTTTCGTCACGTGCGCGTACAGAAGTCGATAGTCGTTTTCAACAGCGAATTCTGTAACCTGTAAATGCTGGAGAATAGAATATTCCCCTATTGGGGGGAAAGGAGAGGAGAGAGGAGAGAGAGAGAGAGAGAGAGAGAGAGAGAGATTGTGACACTTTACACACACACACACACACACACACACACACACATACATACACACGCGCGCGCGCACGTAGCGACATGTCTTTTACATTTTTACAGGGATATTTTATCTCTTCTCTCTTTCTTTCGATGACTTTCTGGTTTCCTTTCGCTTGTTCGACATTGCAACGGAAATTACTGCCCCGGTATCCGCAAATGCATAGGCAACCATTGTTACGAAACTTTATCTTTTTTCGCGTTTGTTCTTTTCAAGCTTGCATCGGGGATTTACTGATGCATAATTTATGTCGAGTTAGAAGAATATGTTGGTTAAAGGAAACCTGCCTGCTGGCAAGACTTTATTAATTATAAGAAAAATATTCAAATTGTCGAATGCTGATATATGTATATTTTGAGAGTCGAGTACAAAATATCAGATTGTATTTTTTTAATTAAAAACATAATTATCAGCATGCAATTTCAACAAATCAACATTGTGCGTAAATATTGTATTTTTCATTTTCTACATCATTATTGCGTCAGAGGTACATGCCGGTTTTTGCGCGATATTCAGCACAAAATCCATGGTAAGCCATTCAACTTACTTTAAATGTCCCTCTCTCGTTTCGTTAGCGACTGTAATAGTCAGTTAGCCGAATGACGCGCTAAATAAGATTGCCATTTGCTTATACACTCTTTATTCAGCACACACACACACACACACACACACACAATGCGCGCGCGCGCGCAAAAGCAAATCCGCTTTAAAAAGAAGAACAAGCTTAGTTTTTTTCTCTCTCTTTTTCTCTCTCTCTCTTTCTCTCGCTTACTTCGCCATCCCTGAAAACGTGCAATTTCGTCAATGAATATCACGTCACGAGTTTATTACGTTTCACGAATCTCTTCATGAGAGAGACAAAAGCTAAATATTCGTCTCGAGTTTCCCGCTATGTTAATCCGGCGCTATGCGTTATTCGTAATACTACACCAAGCAAAATTGGGGTTCTTCGAGGGGATTGTTACAATATTTTTTGCCTGTGATGTTATAATAATGTGAAAATAGTGTGAAAATAGAGGTGACCAGTATCTTCTTCAGCGATAAAACTGCTAACAAAATTGATTCATTATCAATTAAAAAAAAATCCATAAGAATTGTAAAATCCGTATAGAATCATAAGATTCATAAGGAATTTAGATGTTGCACTAGTTAAAGTGATTTACATTTCAAATGTTTGAGAAATTAAATTAGAAGTATGTTGCATTTGAGAATTGTACGTGGTAAACGTATTGTAAATTTTGTTGTTTTTTTATGCGGAACATATTAAATGTAATTAAGGTACCTGTTCTGTAACTCTTAAGCTCAATTTGTGACAACTCGACACGGTTAATTCTTAATCGAGGTTCAACTTATTCATTATCTCTTTCCAATTCTAGAGTTGGAAAAAGATGAGAAACAAGTTTTTTACATTTTAAAAACAGTCATCTTATCCAAATTTATCCTACAATTACAGTCGTTAAGAGTTACAGAATAAGCCCCTTAATCTTAACTTAAAAAATATTTCTATCATGACATTTTTAAATTAAATAACGCGCATGAGATAAATAATTATAAATTCAATAGATGTATAACATTGCATGTATAAAAATACGTCCTCTCTTTTCATTGTTTCATCTTTATGACGAAGCTTCTTTAAACGAGCTCGCTTTGTCGTTGATTGATATCTCTCGGAAATTTTTCCGATACGGTTTATGTTCCGTTCCTCTCTCTCTCTCTCTCTCTCTCTCTCTCCCCCTCCCTCTCTCTCTCTCTCTCTCCCTCTCTCTCTCTCTACGCCCGTATACATATTTCATTTATGCTAAGCATTTGAGAAGACAAATGGGAGCTGACAAATGATGATCTTAATCAATTTTCAGCGGTATTTTCATGATCAAATACGTTATCACTTTATATTATCATATATTGCTATCTAATTAAAATTGAAATACTCTAGCACATAAAATATAAGCTATCTTCACCGTTTTTAATATCGAAAGATCTACATTAAAAGATCTCTTACAAAATATTTGTCGTATATATTTATTCGTTTTTATTATCTTGTTATTTTATATACAATTTAGTCTCAATTTCTTTCTATTTATAAAAACATGACATTCTTTAATTCTTAATAATATTAATTAATAATATTAACAATAATGCTAATAATGATTGCTTATTTGTTATGTAATTATTTTTTTACAATAATCGAAGCTTTAATATTAAGAAGAAATCTGCTCTTTGCAGTCTTTGTAATAGAACAAAATAAAGTAATAAACTCATAAAAGTGAATAAACAAATTACGTGATATTTGGACTTTAACTTTTTCAGTTTAAATTACTATTGAATATCGCTTACAATAAATAATGCTTCTCACTATTGTGAATGCCACGAAAAATCCATGAGGATTTATATTAACGATTTTATTAAATTACTATTTTTTTTCATTTGTACGTTTTTTTAATAATTGATAAAAATCTAATCTAATAAATTTGATTATACAATGTTTTATTTAATACTTTTCCAATAAAAATACAAGATATTTAATGAAATATCATGACCATTTTTCATAAAATTGTGATCATTATTTCTCATTATGTTCTCCGTAATTAATTAGAAATCCGTTTGTAATTTGGATATGTATAATTCAGTGTATAATTCAGTGGATTTCAAAGTGCACTTAAATGGAATTAAATGATACCTTAGGCAATGCTAACGAATCTATATAAAGCATTCTATGTGCCATAACAATTTCCAAAACTAACTTGAAATGTGGAGCTAGAATATTCTATGTATATTTGTTTTAAAACGCGATGAAAATTTCATAATCGCTATATATATGTCAGATATGATCCATTCGATGCTATAAATTATTTTTATGTCGATCGAAACTTTAATGTTTTAATGTTAAGAATAAATCCGCTCTTCATAATTGAACAAAATAAATGGTAGCAATCCCATAAAAATAAATAAATAAATTATGCGATTGATTTTTTTGCATCAAATTACTGCTAAATGTCACTCAAAATAAATAACCGTTTCACCGTTGTGAATGTTTAGCATAAAAAATTCACAAATGCTTTGAATGCATTTGATTGACCAATCGAAAGAAAGAACTTTACTAATTGATCAATAAAGTAATGCTTCTAATTCTATTTGTAATATCAAGTGAACCGTTATTGTAAAACATTATCTATTCAAACTTGCATACGTCGTATACAAAAATCAACAAAATCGTGTTTCGATAAACAAGATTGACATTCTGTTTCTTTTGAGTTGTTGATGTATTCATTGACTGCTTTCAGCAGAGAAAACTGATCAATGAGCGCTCAGTGATTCTTTAACATAGTTGATTTCTTACACTAGATCCAGCAAAGAAATAAAGGCAACTAATCATATTAAGGAATCATTGAATGCTTAATGATCAGTTTTCTGTGCTGAATGTATGGTCATATGTTTCATGACATGCGAGCAAAGAAATAACAATACAAATTGTTCAGCGTATTGTAACATTATTAAACGCGTTTGAAACGCGATTATTTCTTATTAACAATTATTACTGCAATTAATTACCTTTTACAATTTGTGACTTGTAATGTGTATCGAGATAATTATTGAAATATTCCCTATATTTTACTTGATTTAGAAGTGACTTAGAAAAGCGAATGGATATTCATTATTAAATTATTACTTATGAAATACATAAATATTAATGGTAATTACTTCTTTTTTTTTTTAATGATATTTGGATTTCAATCTTTTATTACTTTAAATTGTTCGCCGCTTTCAATATAATATGATAATTATTATTTTTAGATTGAAAACGCGTAGTAACACGAATCATTGGTCTAAATAATCAAGTACAATAAATCTTTGATTGTTTCTTGATAATGATTATTGATTTATGTGTTTTGTGAAATTGCCCATAATTAACATCGGAAATACCATACAAAAATTAATTTAATGTATAAATACATTTTCGATCGATATACGAATTAAATCTTTTTCTTTAAACAAATATACATGTGCGATATTTATAATGTACGCTAATAACCTATTTATCGAAAATAATACGAAACACAAAGTATATAATAATTAATATTTTTGCGAAATTATATTATAAAATGTTAAATATTTCAAATCAGTAATGAGTGATTAATATGCATACTAATATAGTAAACTGTCTTTTCGTGAATAATAAAATCTACCGCAATAATAAAAGCAAAATAATAATAGCAAAATTTTACACTATACAGTAATTATTATAAAAGCTTAGATATTGAAAACGTTGTAGTATCGTTCGTCCAATATACACATAAATACAGTAATAATCAGAAACTCTATTAAGCATAATGTGCAAAGTCAAATAGTAATATCCAATATTGGTAATATCCTTGGTATTCTCGTTAGTTGATTACACATGGAAAATACATATAACAGGAAGTATGAAAACAAACTTGTGCAGATAATGAAGTGATAATTGTTGAATAGTTTAATTGTTAATATAAGATTATTACTATACAACTGATTATAATATTCAACAAAAAATATATTTATATATAATTTTCTGTGTGCATTTTCCAAATAAAATGTTGAAATATTAATATTAAAGAAATATATTTCTGATAATGCTGATGAAATAAAGATGATGGGGACTTTTATTGATTAAAAATAAAACAAAGCGTAATATCTAATATCTGTAATAATCAAGTCCTCAACGAGCGATACTAAAGTATCAATTATATTGAAATTGATTAGAATATTACATTTTCTTTTATTTTAATATTATGAATATAATATATTAATTTTTATTTATGATAATATAAAATTTATTTTCTACAATTGTTTCGTATATATTTTATTAGTTCACGTTAACTGTTCAACTTTAGTAGCTAAATATAATAAAACATTTATACATAAAAAGTATAAGTTTTGCAACTTAATTTCAAAGAATTATTAAAAAGATAACCGTACAATATACAATAGAGTTCATCTATTTAAATTATACATCCATTTTAATTATATATTTACTTTTTAATTTTTTTATTTTCGTCGATTTAAAATTGAATCTCTGTTATGACTGTAATGGTTCATTTATCAATTACAGAATACAATTGATATTCTGAAATACTTTTCGGTACGTCCCAATTTGTTATGATCGTTGAAGAAACAGTTGAATTAAGTTACGATTCTTGCGAAATCACAGCTCTCATCTCTCGGTTCTATTGAATATACTTTTGAAATATTTGACTTAATTTTGAGAAGGCAATTCCTATAGAGTGCGGTGAGAATTCTCAGTACGAAATCGCGACAGGGTGGCGCAGATTTGCCAGAAGTGATTGAGAGCTTGTTTGCGAGTTCGACTGAGGCCTAACGTTTTATACAGATGATGAATACCACCACCGAAAGAGAGGGAGAGTCCTCCAACACCGATTCAAAGATATGAACATGGCGAAACCGGGTCAGGGGTCCTCGACGAGACCCTCCTTACAGACATAAATGAGGTTCCTCCTTTCGATGTCAGACGATGTAACTTCAGCGGCTGATTTCGCACGTCGATGCCTCGTCAAAGCTTTAATCGAGAAAGCGAATTTGCGCATCACATGATGATGGATTTAAAACGTGAAGATGAATTTTAAAATAGAAACTTTAGAAGCAGCTTTCGAGCAGAATTGATTATATAAAAAGTGATTTGATGATAGACAAGTATTACGTATAAGAAGGTGGATTTTTCTGATATGTATGTATGAATATGTGAAGTGAGAGTATATTATAGTTAATTATAACAATAATTGTTAATTGCAAATTGATTATTGAAATACTCATTATTCAATTATTCAAAAAACTATTGTTTCTCTCTCTTCTTTAATTAAAAGTAAATGAAGATTATATTAATTCAAGTAATGTTATATGTATATACCTAAATAAATTAATTGTAGCAGTAATTGTTAATTATATTCTTTAAGCAATAATTATAAGAATAATTGTTAACTATACTCTTTAATAAATAAATAAAGGTTACATGAATTCAAAGTAATATTGTATAATGTTATTATATGTATATCTAAATAATTATCTAAATAATTTATTACTAAAATTACTTTATTTCGATATGTATATATAACATTATTTTAAATTCATCTAATTTTTATTTATTTATTAAAGACTACAATTTTTTGAATAATTGGATAATGTGTATTTCGATAATCAATGCGCGCATACAGTAGCTATTTAAAGAGATCCAAATTCCTCTATCTATTTTTTTCTCGAATGCAGGTGATGATCAGTGAAAGACGAAATATTTAATTATAGCAGGTGGGGTAGGCGTAATTAAACGTACAGAAAACGAATAAAGGGTAAAAATAAATTGCTGATCGGCTTTTGCACGACGTTACGTTATATTTCGATTATGATCGTCTCTTGGGAAAATTTAACAGCTGGCCGGTACTCGAGTTCGAAAAAGAGTGTTAGGTAAAGCTCTCTGGTAAAGGGTCGAGTGGATCTCAACCATGCTTGAAGGCTTCTTAAACGCTGGGTAACTATTTTTCGCGGTCGGATGATTGTTAGAAGCGCGCTCGAGACGTATTTTCTATAGAAACGTAATCGCGAAGTCCAACGTTTATCTATTTTATATTTTTGCCCGACATTAATTGAACATGAATAAAAGTGAAAAAATGGCAAAAAGAAATTACAACGTTAAAGATAAAAAAAATTTTAAAAATTAATGAAGCAACGAAAGTTTCTGCTCTCTCGTAGAATTACATAATTATGATACTGTAAACAGCAGAAAAGTACAGCAATATTTTATTTAGAGGGAACATATTTCTGTAACTGAGAACACTGTGTTTAGAACAACACGATGAAATAAACGGCATACAAGTGGTGTGTCGCAATATAACAACCCAGTCCCTATAAAATATACCGTGAAGTTGTCGTCGGCATATCCGTCGTCTATTCTCGTCCGCGGTAGTTGGGGTATCAGACCGTTTTATCTCGTCACGGCCGGAGAGAAGAAACGCGTGCGACAGTTACCTTATTATTTATTACTACATAAAAGGTCGCATATGCAGCGACAAGCACGGTGCATTTCATCTCGGACAGAAAATTTTATTTCTATATACAAGAAGAGAGAAAGAGAAATCTCTTTTCGCGATAATTTTCTTTGGAAAGTTTTTTTTAAATTTCATTAGCTTAGATTTTTATATAGAGATTTGAACATTGTTCATTTAATTTTTTATTCTATTTTTTTCCTCTTCTTTATTTTATATTATTTCTTAGATATATACATAATATATGAAACGGAGTGTTGAAAAAGCTCTCCATTATTGACAATTTTGAATCATAATTTTTCTATTTGGAGCAAAAAAAAAATTACGTAATCTAGCAATATCTTTTGCATTAGTCGACTTCGAAGAGCTGCAACGTAAGATTATATTTATTATAAGCTTCAATAGAAACATAGTTATGTAAATTATATTGGACCCAAAACTGCCATGTGCACGTAAGTTAACTAATGGCCAATCGTTTTTCGATCACCATTTGCAAATTACCGACAGCAGCTCGCAGTTCGTCGCTTCTAGCACCTCAATTTGCTTCCTCATACGATCGATCGCAAAAATTTTATTCCTTCTCTCGTTTCGTACTTTCCTCCACATATATGCTTGCCTTGATTAAAGTGAAATATTTGTTTATACATATCGATAAAGTTTATTTGACGTACGACCCTTTGGGTAAAAAAATTCTTTTTTTTTTTTAATTAGATAAAGAAAAAAGTTGACAAAATTTTAGATAAAACAGGAATAACTTGCTTTTAAAAAGAACTGGTTCTCGTTAGATAATATTTTTGAAAGGCAAATGTTAATTTATATTAATAAAATCATTTTAATGATTTTACAAGTAAATGCATTAATTATTTACATAATATTTTTTTATAAATTCGAATTTTTTTGGTATTTAAGCATTTACAAATTATTGTAACATAAATTACTAAGAATCATAATTGCTCAAATGATAAATAATTCATGTTTAAAAGCATGTAAAATACAGAAATTCTTATTTTACTAATTTTAGAGTACATTTAAAACTTCGCGAGCTTAATGCTTTACACTTGAGATGTTAGATGCATGTCTTACGAAATAAGATAAAGTTAAACTAGAACAACCAAAAGCATGGATATGAGTCATATAAGTCAAAGATCTTGTCGAAATGCGTTTTGATTGGATTCATTTTCAACAAGTGGTTCGGGAGGCCATTAGTCATACTGAAAGCTCGCGAATATCGATAGCTCACGTTTTCTATTGAGAAGCGAACATTTCATTAAATCGAGTTACTTAAATTAAAAAGTTAAAAAGTTACTTAAACATCGTTGTTTCTTAAGATCGAGGAAACACAATTCACAGATTTTAATTTATAGTACTTACGCAGGATTTCTTGAAGAAAGTACAACTCTTTGGCCATTCTGTTACAAATTTCAAGTAAACTTTTCTTCTCATACAAAAGTTTGATAAAAATTATCATCTGCCACTCAGAATATTAAAGCTTCAGATATAATCTTGATAATTATCTTAATAAAACTATCTCAACAATTAAGACATTAGTTTTATAAAGGAAAGATATAAATAAGAATTAATAAAGAAATATTGTATTCGTTGGTATTTAACTTGCCATCAACGTTATCTAAATATTAAAATAGATTAAAATAAATTATCCAAAAGTATTATTGCCTAGGCATTAAAATAATTGTTTCTTTTTAGCTTCTCTTCCTTGATTAAAAAAATATCTGACGCATCTTTTGATCGACTAAAGAAATATTCAACGCATTATATTCAATAATTTCGAAATATATTGCAGATTTCTTTGAAAATTCCTTTCTTTGCACATTTTCAACAAAGAAAAAATATTTTTAAAAATGATAGAACTGATTACAAATGATAGTAAACAGTTATTAAAAACTATTTTATAATTCAAAAACTATTTTGTAATCCAAAATTCTGGACTTCAATAACCCTAAAAAGGTAGGCTTTGATGAAAGATATCGATCGACCGCACGTGCAACTCGTTCTCGAGTTTAATTATTTTCGCGCGCACGCGAGTCGCACAACTTCCTGTTCGTTTACGGGCGTGCGATGTCAATAGCGGGCGCCGTCAACCTTCGTGGTTGAAAGCCATTAATTTTAAAGCCATGTCGGAATGCTTATCGGACAAGCCGACGGGAAGGAGAGTTGGACAAGTATGAAATGGACAGACCGGTAGCGGTATTCACGCGCTCGCGATGCGAACGAATGGTTCGATTTAGAAGCAGTTGCACAATCGTCAGAAAACGAAGTAGCGATTCCGTTTATTATTAGACACGGAGCTGTAATACTTAATCTTTTCACGTCCTGGTTAACTGAAATTATTATTGTAGAAATTCATTTAATGACATTTAATTCAAACACATTTCAGTAACACATTATTTTAAGCGTTTGATATTAATTTTCTTTTTTTTCGAAAGTAGCCATTAGCAAGTTTTTAATTTTCCATGTTAAGACCTATTTTCATTTTAATATATGGTTAATAGTTACTAAAGAGTGCCAAAAGTTAAAGATTACCAATTAGAGATTCATCAATGAAATTCATTTACCAATTTCTTGATAATTTTTAATCCTTAGGTAATTGTATATTGTGAAAACGGGGTCAAAACCTTAAAAATGAATACAACACTTTGATGCGTAGGACATTACAATCTAAAATTACTACGAAATAAAATACAATAAAACGACGTCTATCCATCAAGTCTGATGCAAAACGGCATAGTCACGAGCAATTTCCTAAATTGAAATCTCGGAACGCGCTCAACAGCTTCCTTGCATATCCTAGTACATATCCTATGCGCATTCTATGCCGTTACCATCGCATCTCGGTTCGTGGTCAACGACGTGTGATCACATCGTAAGTACTGCGCGTGGAATTTTTCTTCAATCCAATCAAAGTCAAGAAATTCACGCGCGAATCGACCGATGCCAATTTCATCGTTGCATGTAGGCGTTGCACTCGGGATTCTGAAGATGCTATTTCATGATTTATGTCCCAGATATATACGAAAAATACATTAGATAATTCTATTTTCCAAGTAAGTACAATGTAAAAATGACCAACAAACCCATTATTCAGTTACGCATTAGTATGAAAAAAAGGCAAATATCTACAATATTATATATGTATAATATTATATATGTATAATATTATATATGTATATATATATATATATATGTATATGTATATATATATATATATATATATATATATAAATGACAGACTGCGAATAATATAGGACGTTTTTATAAGATTAATTAAAAAATGCGAATTCTTAAAACAATTTATTTTGAAATTAATTGCGATTTTGCTAATTTTTAAAATAAATCTTGATGAATTAATTACAACTTATGTGCCGTATTTATAAATATTAATTTGTCTCGATATATTTTTTTAAACGCAGAATTATTTTAATTTCCTTAATTAAATTTGCCCAATTAATAAAAATAATTTTACAAAAATATCTTTACATGATAATTTGATGTTTTCGAATTTTTAAATTTAGACATTTTTTTCAATCTTCTTGAAACTTACCTTTGAATAAAGAATATTCCGTCCAGAAAACTGTAAATAAAAAAAATAAATTGTTAAAAATATTGGAAAGTTATTAAAAATTATATTATTCAAATATATATAATGAAATTTTTTTTTATTTAATTTAATCATGGTTCTAAGACAAAGTAAAAATAGTCTTATTGTATTTATTTTAAATAATTTATTTAGACGTGTAAGAATTAGGAATTTAACAAAAATTTTACGGATTCTGTTCTGTTTTTACATTTGAGTATATTTATATAAATTTTGAGCACAATTCTCTTATTAGTTTAAAAGTTATTTAATTTTTTTTTTATTATAGTTATATATTTATTACAATTATAGTTTAAATTTGGAAACGCAATTTTCTCACATTTTATAAAAAATTTAAGTATCTTTGTAAAAAGTAAACAAAATTGTAGAGAAGTTTTTAAAAATGCATTTTAAAGAAGAAAAATACAGTTTCAACAATATCGAAAACTGGCGTTTGAATTTTGTTTCTATGATGTTTTGTTCCTAAATAATTTACATAAAATCAAAAATTAATATTTTTTTCGATATTTTCGATTGTTGTTATTTTTCGAAGCTCTACTCTCTAAAACATTATCAGACAAAATTTAACAAACAAGAATTTTAAAATAGATTTTCTAAGCTTTAAAATATTTTTTGATAAAAATTATTATAATACTCTTTCGTAAAAATATCGAATTTTTTATTTTATAAAATTTCATGTGTAAAAACTTAATTTTTCTAAAATTTTTTTTTAACTTCGAAAATAATAAGTTCATAAAAAAAAAGACAGAAAGGAAAAAGTATTGATTATAATGTGCTTGATTTGTATTTTTTCAAATTTAAAAAAAATTTTTTAATTGATTAAGAAATTTTATAAAATTGAATATCAAAATTGTACATAATAAAAAATTCGATATCTTTGCAAATAAATAATTATAGCAATTTTTTCAAAATGCATTTTAGAGAACAAAAAGTCTATTTTAAAATGCTTATCTGTTAAATTTTATTTGATGATGTTCCATCATGGTAGAGCGTTTTAAAAGATAACACAAATACGAAAAAATATCAATTTTCAATTTTATATAATTTAGAAAGTATAGAAACAAATTCAAATACCAGTTTAAAACTCTATTTTTCATCTTTAAAATGCATTTCTAAAAGTTCTCTACGATTCCTTTTCACCGAGGTACTTAAGTTTATATAAAATGAGAGAAAATTGCAAGCGTTTCTAAATTTATGAAGTAGTGTATTAGTATACTAATAACAATAAATATACAAGTTGATTTAGATCCACTTACTCGTTTCAAAGTTATGATCTAAAACTACAAGATAATAGGTTATTTTGCTATAAAAGTGTTATAAATCAAATTACTTATTTGTTTTGTTTTTTGCAATTAGTTTCACGAGTTAATATCATCAAAATTTTTTAATAATATTAATTGATATTAGCTATTTTAAATGCTTTTTCGAAAAAATATCGAATTTTAAGCTGATTATTTGACTGATTTGACTTTTTAATGAAACATATTAATGATAGTATATATAGATTATTAAAAGAATGCAGTAATATTAAAAATAAGAATAAAGAAAGAAAGAAAGATGTTTGACAAGATTACCTATACTATGTCTGGATTATGTGTTTTGATGGGCCAAATCAGTTGTAAAAATACTAGAAAGAAGCGGCATTCTTTTAAATCCTTGAAAGACTCAGTTCGTGAATCAAATGGACGAAAGCGTGTTCCATGATTTACCGGTAAAACAATGTTCTGCTTTATAAGTCTAAAAACAGATAGAGGCGATCACACAGGTTGATTTTCGTGAGTGGATTCTTCGAGAAAACACAATAAATCGAGCGTGAAAAACGTCGCTTTTTCAGATAAATTGCACAGAAACAAGGTTGAATGTACTATCTTTGTCAGGTATAATTATCATGAATTCTTCTTATTTTTTAAACTTTTTTATTATATCTGAAAATTTGTTATACTTTTTATTGGTCTTCAAATAAGTAGGCTTTTCCATGCATATGTTGTATGAATTGACATGTTTTATTTAATAGCGATTTTTTTAAACAAATATTTCATTGGATAATATCATTTTCACAATCTTCTAATATAGAATATTAAATATTTGAGTAATAAA
>Ga0157363_1002726_pt1 | contig 15693 bp, 6 predicted proteins | sample AttsexASBM1_FD_111477 | JGI IMG/M metagenome (GOLD analysis project Ga0157363, IMG submission 111477) | Fungus gardens microbial communities from leaf cutter ant in Ribeirão Preto, State of São Paulo, Brazil - Atta sexdens ASBM1 | ecosystem: Host-associated > Fungi > Mycelium > Unclassified ...
GAAGATACATAATTCACATCACAATATATATATATATATATATATATATATATATATATATATTTGTAAATTATATATGTCTATAAATTGTGAATTATATATGTCTATAAATTTTTGATACAGACAATAAATATTGAAAAACATAACAATAATCCTGGTGGAAATAAATTGTTAATCGCTGAAAATCGCTGAAATTTGTACCAATTGACTTATTATGAATTATATTGAAATGGATCTATTGATAAAGGTTTCATCGATTTATTTCCATCAGGGAACATTAACGTTTAAAAATAATATTTAATCTATTATCTGTTTAATTTAAATTTTTATAAAAATGAGTACATTAAAATAACGATGTTATCTAATAAATGTTATCTAATAAAATAAAGTAAAATAAAGAATTAGTAAACTTGTAGGTAAGTTCAATATAGAGAAAAACTCTATATATAAACTCTATATATAAACTAGTTAGTAGAGAATTTCAAGTTTAAATATTTATTTCACATTTAGTATTAAATTAATTATTAGCTAATATAATTTTAAAATCTAATAACTTATTTTAGCATTATAAAAAAAAAGTAACAAAAAAGTAACGAATTGTTACTTTTCAAGTAAAGGATAACGGTAACACGTTAATTTTTTGAGGTAACGCGCATAATCTATAAATATACCATTATTTTAAATAAAAATATAACAAAAACTTGAATGAATCCTTTAACATCTAAATTTTTACTTATATATGTAATAATTCTTTAATAACAAAATAATCTAAACGTTGCGTTTTTAGTTTGCAACTGTATCTTTCTTCATGATGCGTTTCTTTAAAAAACTTTGACACGTTAATTTTAAAAGCCATTTAAATTCTAATATTATTAAATCACTAATTAGTATACTACTATACTAATTAGCATCACTTCATATTAATTTTTAAACAATTGCTTCTCTCGAATAAATTTTCCAAAACGAAATAAACGAAATAATTTAATAATAACTGCGTTCAGCAGAAAATACAACTTTGAAATCGTTGTAAGATTCTTAATATGATTAGCTCTTGCCCTTAGGTTTTCTTGGATCCGAATGTATAAGATGATAGACAATGATAAAGAATTTTATATCAATTGCACAGCTGCTTTTTCTGCATAACACAGTCATTGCAATATAATCAACATTTTGATAAAATCTTGTAAATAAAACAATACTGATGTCTTCTGTTTTTCGTCACGCTAGCAAATAACTGTCGATCTCATGAGCAAAAAACTATCCATACACGCATATCACAAGTTCCACAATGCTGTGTTTAATCGGAAATTGTTTAAATTTTTCTCTTTTTCGGGCTATTTATGAGCAAAATGATGAAAAAGGTATTTTTAGTCGAAAATCACTTTAATTTCTTCATTTTTTTTGGTCTTTTCTTTTTTTAATGAATATTACTGAGCAAATATCTTAAAAGAACAAAATAAAGGAAATTAAATTTGAAGTTATTAAAGTTAAATTTTAAAATTAAAAAATTTATCAGTTAAATGTACAAAAACAAATTACTTCGTGAGAAAACAAGCGTTTGCTTGAGCATTTATGCTGATCTTATATGTGGTGGCAAATCGACCAGCAGTATTCGTTAATGTGGCAAAAATCTTTTCCCTTGGAGCGTTGTTCGATTGTAGTAATATTTTGATGGAAATGCTCGCTGTTAATTATTAAAATCGCTCAAGCTATCAGGAAAGAAATCCAAATAATTGTACAAAAAATAGATTTTCATCATGTTGATTCCTATTTTTACTAAATATTCATTTTTATATAAATATGAAAATAAGAGATATAACCTCCAATGATCTTGATTTTGATAAATATTGTCCTAGAAATAATCTTGAACAACATTCAAAAGATTTTAGCTGTCGGTTGGACATCTTGCGTAATGCTAATGCCAACGGTACTGTGACTTTCAAATCTTTTATAACTCGAAAAATATTTAAAAATAACTTTATGACAGTATTTTGAAAAGCTCTTGACATCAGTCATTAGATTCTGGCATTTGTGCCAGTCATTGGATTCTAAAATAGGGAATTCCATTAAAAAAAATCGATTTAACCACCTGACCATGACGACAACATAGATCAAGCTGACCAGATCAAAATGAATAGATCATTTAAAATCCTACAACTGTCACAGTACATTTCGGAAATGCTTAGTTTTCGAGATATTTCATCAGTCTGGGACTTTTTAGTCATTCTATATAATTCAATTGTAAACATTTTTAATTTTTTATAAATTGCACTAAAATAGTACGTATGTGTGTATTTCAAACAAAACAAAATGAAATTTTTAAATTGCGTCAATTGCGAAAAGAATATATATTTTCTTGCAACATATTGTTGCGTATACTGTTGTACTTCATATTTATATGAATTATTAATTAATATGAATTTTTATCGAATAATATCCAATTGATAATATCTTTGTATTTCTATTTACTTCTATTAAGCCAGCAGATGAGCAGAATCAATCCAGACCTATTTAATTTTTTACTCATTTTGTACCACCAATAAAAATTTTTTGCCGTTTTGAAAAAAAAAACGTGGCGCTGCTAGCTTAATAAGCTTATGGTTTACTGTTCCTTACGTTCCGAGAAATTCAATAGATTAAATAGCGAGGATATTAGAATATCATTTTATAATATTAATAAATTGCGCGAATTCATCAAGGATTCCCTTCCGTATGAAAATAAATCTAATGTAGTACAAGATCTGCTGCAAAGATTACGACCTACGTGTCTTTCTTTACAGAAAGACAGCTGAAAACAAGAATAAACTAGCACAAAATTCGACATGTTCAACGCTATTACAAACTATACTGTTATATGAAACTATACTGTTGTATGAAACTTGTATTGTTGTGAGTTGAAAATCTTTGTCAGAACAAGGAAATGGCATCAATAGCGCCATCTGACGGCAACTACATTGACAGCTATGGCCATCTATTGGTAAATTCCGGTTTCATATTTACATATCTATTAGCTTAATATTAATCCTACTAGCAGCGCCATATTTTTTTTTCAAAACGGCACAGAGTACAAAATTTTTATTGATGGTACAAAATAATATAAAATGAGTACACTGAGAAAAAAAATATAGTCAATTTTAATAAATATTTAGTTCAATACTGCCAACTAAACATTTACTTACAATAAATATTTGTTCAGTAAAAAAAAGATTGTTAAATCAAATTAACATTACTTGTATCAAATAAATATATCTTTATATTTAATAATAAATATTTAGTTGGCAATATTCAACTAAATATTTATTAAAATTGATTACGTTTTTTCTAGTGTACTAAAAAGTTAAAAACGTCTGAATTGATTCTGCTCATTTGAACCTGCCAATAGAGGTTTTCCATTCAAGGATTGTTATATTCAAATTGTATTCTTATTTCTTAAACAAATAATGAAATTAATTTAATTTTAATAAATAAAATCCAAGATATAAATCCAAAGCATAAAATCCAAAGTGGATATTGTCTTTATATTCCCATTTTTAATATTACTGTTAAAAAATCTTTCTATTCTAACCCAAGTGATATATAATCAAATTAATAAAAAATAAAAGATACATACCTTTATCTTTCCATTCAAGAGTTTTTTATATATGCAATGGAAGAAAACATTTAATCTCAAAAAATTAAAGACAAAGCAGTATAAAATATTATATATATTATATATATTAATACATAAAAGAAATGAATAAGATATAAAATAATAATATGGCTCAGAGTAAATAAATATATAGAAGGGGTACGAGTCAGATTAAAAACAAATTAAGAACATTTAATATTTAGAAAATAAATATAAAAAAATACAATAACAAACGTTTCGATGTTGATTGGCTCATTCTCAATGTTAAAACCAATTTAAAAAATTGAAATATTACAAAAAATTATCAAGTATTAAAATTTAAACTATTGCTGAAACACATCGGATATTTCTGTATTTCTTTGTTTTTAGATGTATGTAATCCATTAAAACTTGTGATGTTGGAAGTTGAATTTATTCGTTTAGTATTCTATGATTGCTTTACTAATGATAATTTCATTTTCTTCTTTGTATAACTAATCTGTTAACTGAACAATTTAACAATCAGATATTTTAAGAATCAGATAAAAATAAACGACGATCACACTGATTGTTACAATATGATAATTATATTTAACAATATCTACTTAAAAATAAAAATCAAACGAAATGAAATTGACAATTACATTATATATAAATGACCGTTACAGTTACAGTTAACAATCAATTCAATTACATTATTTAATTTGAATATGTCAGAATAAATTAGTGCCTATCAAAATACAAACATATACATATATACCTTATTTAATCAAACTGATGTGAGTCAAACGATAAAAAGAAAACGCAGTAGTTATTAAATCCAATCGAAGTAATAATGCCATATCATAGCAGAGAACAAGTACCTTAAACAATATCAAATAGCATTATGAAACCTTAAAATAATATAGTAAAGAAGACTAATTTGTTTTTAATCTAGTTCGTAGCTCTTCTATTTACTTAAAATGAATAAAGTTTAATTAACATTAAAATTACAATATTGAGATTTAGCGCCAAGTTTTTTTACATAAAAAATTTTATATATAATTCATATTACATATCTTTTTTATCTATTTATTATCTAATTATTCTTCTTACTGCTCAATAACTGAATTCAGATTTTGTACTGTGCATTAACTGCTAGAAAAGCGTTATATCTCGATTGATATCCTGAAATAGTTTTGTTCAGTTACTAGACAAAAGTCAGTATAATTGCCCAATAATCAATAAAAAACTGCATTAAATTTCTAGCAGGGAAATATTAGGTGTAGTAAAAAGAAATCCATTATTTTACATCTAATGGAAAAATAATTTCTTTTTACTACACCTAATAATCAGAAACGAATTTGTTGCATACTTGCAAAAAACAATGAACGTTAATGGAATAAAAGTCAGTACTAATCGTTTCATTATTAATTAACGAAGAGGTACTATAGCAACAGCAATTATTATATCAAAAGATAACGTTATGTTTTGTACTTCCGTCAGTATTAATCGTTTCGTATTAATACTATAGCAGCAGCAATTATAATATTATATCAAAAGGTAACGTTATGCTCTGTTTGCACATATATGTGTATAAATATATGTTGCAATAAAGTATTTTTGTACACATACATTACGTGTTCCTATGTTTATGAAACTTTTTTCTTTTTTCTAATGTCTTAATGCATACAGAATATGATACAGTAAATAGTAAGCGACGAAATACAAACATTTGTAGATATATACGTGTGCGTACCTGCACCTGATGCACGCATGCACACATATATCACACGTACGTACGCACGCATAAATAAAATCAAGCACAAAAAATATTTTCTTATCTCTATTAAATCAACTCCAATAAATTGTGAAAAATCTAATAAATTAGAATAACAGCAAAACAACCGCAAATTTTGTAAATAAAATATTGAAAAAATATAAAGATACAATAATAAATATAATATGAGGAAATTAGCAAAATTTTTTTTTCATAATTCTCTGCAATACGAGAAAATTGTCGAAACATTTATCAGCAATCATCATAAAAAGTTAGACAACAAATGTTAAAAATAACTCATCATAATCAATGGCATTTTCGAATTATAATGTGTTCTTATAGAAAGAAATACAATGGGCATTTTACAGCTCGGCAAAAGCGAAGTTCTACCTGGATGTATAACCGTTTTAGATGTAAGGGGTTCCATTGTGAAGGCACTTCTCTCGGCTTGCCTGCTGTTACTCGTTTGTTGGGGAAAGGTGTTCTCCGTATTTCTCTCCGTCTTTCTTCTTTCAACTTTTTCAATGAACTGCGCGCTTCGTTTGATTTCGTTTCGAACACTTGCGCAAGATCATTATCGTAAATTCATCCCCCCTCCCCTCTCTCTCAAGTATTGAGTTAAAGAGAGATACTGATATGATTCAATATTGTGTTCTCTTTTCAATTTAGCACAGATATTAAAATCAAGAAAGCGCAATCTATTCTTCTACATTTATAATGAAATATAAATGCTTTCTTTTTTGTTTTATCAATGTCCATTGCTATTGCGATATCACTTTTTCACTTTTTTCTGATTATGAGCAATATCTATTTCAATTAAAAAAAAATAAACATTTATAAAAGTAGCTAATATTTATATTCATGTAATTAGATGGTTAGATTATGAGAAGCATAGCAATAATAACAAAATCAAAATAGTAATTGGTCAAATATTGGATGCAGAGCTTCTACATCCGCGTCTATCCATTGCTTTCCTCAAAATTATATTGCATGCTATAAAAGAAGAAAAAAGTCAAAAGCACTCGTGTTCCAGATGGTGAGATTCAAGACCAGTTTTTAACGTCTTAAACGATTCGTTTCGAAACGGATTTTCGTCAATGCACATCTTCATATTTTACCATTATCCTCATATTTTTGAAACACAGTGAAAATTACAAGTCAAATGACTAATTATAATATATAAAAATATAAATATTTTTGAATGATAATATATGATTTCTTCATTGTTAATCCTTCTTTTTTTGTATTTCCTTCTTACAAGAAATTTATAGTAAAAAAAAAATGAATGATAAAAAAAAAGATAGAACTCGTTCTCTTGAGGTTTCGAACTTTTATTCCTTTTGAGAAGATTCTCTGGTAGAAATTTGTGCAGCTTGACTGAACTCAGTCAATTACTATCTAATATTATTAATTTTTCTTTATAATATAAAAATACTCCGTAACAAGTGAGCATTATTAATTAAAGCAATTTTGTTATGCAATATGTGGGTCAATCATTTATAAGAGATTTTATATCAATATTAAGAAAGTAATTGTCCATTTCTTGTTCAGTTAAATTACACTAACGTATAATATTACGTCTCGATCTGTAAAGTATATCTACTTATTTTTATAACTTTTTAAGAAATACAATCATAAAGATCTGTTATCAAATAAAGTGAAAAAGAATATTTATAAAATAAAGTTGCATGATTGTAACAATTGCAATGCTTCCTATCTTTCGTCGGATAGACAAATAGAACTTGAAAAATTAGAGTTTCTGAAATTCGTTGAAATAACATTGGTAAAAGCACTATTCTGCCATAACGAACTGTGTTGCAATCACGATTTTAATTATAAGAAGGTATAGAAATACTGGACAATGAAAGATTTCTTTATAAACGAGAGATTTCAGAAATGTTATACATCCAGATATAGAAAAATAGTTTAAATTTATAATCCGACATCGAATTTTTACATTACACATACATTTCCATACTTAATAACAAATTTTTATATTTTCTGTTTAACGTTCTCTATTTATTTATTTATTTGTAATTGTTTTTTTAAATCTTTATATTCATATTTTTTACTTATGTATTACATATCATTCATTTTATTGCTAACATATATGTATATGTTCTTTGTGAATTTGGCACCTGACTTTTTATAAATTAAAATATTTTATAAAAAAATAATAGTATTTGTAGTAACAATAATTTCGTTTGTTGTAGTATCGTATAACAAAAAATATAAAATTAAAAAGAAATGACTGTCACCTGACTTTAAGATAAAAAAATTGTTGATATATTTTGATTCAGAATCGTTTGTAATTGTTTATAATTTTCCGATCGTTAAAGTCTGGTCTACAATCAATCAAGAGACGTTGTCGTATGTTGTGTGCATGCATATAACCTTCAATTTTCGTATCGGTTGTCGGGCATCGTTTGGATTGATCAGGTCCCGTCTTTTACGACTAACGACATCCAACAAGCGTCAGCCGATTTGATTGTAGACGAAACCTAATGACTACACTATTTAAAAGTTATTCAAATTTACAATAAACAAATTACATAACTTCGTCAATTTTGAGATATCTCTAATCCGTTAGAATCATTTGTAGTTGTTTGTAGTGATTTTCCGGTCGTTTGTAAAGTTGCATCAGATTAGAGATATCTAAAAAATTATCGAAGAAAAATTACGTAGTTTGTCATTGTAAATTTGGTGTAACTTTTAAACGATGCAGCTACAAACTTCCAGAAAATCACTGCAAATAACTACAAACAATTCTAAGAAAAATACCGCTAACAAATTAGGGATATCTAAAAAATTAGCAAAGTTACGTAATTTATTTATTGTAAATTTGATGTAACTTTTAAATGGTGCAACTACAAACAATCGGAAAATTACTACAAACGTTCTGAATCGAGATATATTAACAATTTTTTTTTATCTTAAAGTTGGGTGACAATCATTTTTTGAAAATTTTAGTTTTTATTATATGAAACTACAAATGGAAACTACAAATCAATTACAAATGACATACTACATTTTTTTATAAAAAAATTTAATTTAGAAAAAGTCGTGTGTCTGGTTCATAAGTTTTTTTTTATACCTATTTTGATACCTATTTTGGATATTCAATCACATTTTTTTTCACTTTCTCAAACAGAACTATTTCTAAAATACGTCAAGAACTCTATTCGAAATCTATCCAGAACTCCAATGAAAAATAATTTTTTTTTTTAATGGAGGGCTGCGTGAAGTTAATTCCTGCGCGCCCATATCTTTAAATTGCACTTTCATGCCTTTAATGCCAGAATTTCTTAAAACTATCAGAAATTCTGGAATTAAAATCTATACAGAACTTTAAAAAAATTGATTTTTTTTTTAAAATCCCTGAGAGGCCAGCTTCACAGGGATATGTTAAGAAGAAAACTTAATACAATATTGAGAATGACCTAATACAATAAGCAGATCAGGATGTCAATAGAGCAGAAAACGCTAGATAAACAATTCGAAGACACGCAATTCTGAAAGTGAAATCTTTCGCTTTCGGAAGACGATAAATAAAAATTGCAACATATTTACGGAGATACAAAACAGCACCGATTATATCAATAGATAAATTCGTAAGAGGTATGAGTAAGTCGAGGTGAACTATTAATATATAGAGATAACATCCCTTCCCTACTACGTAAACCCTTCCCTACTACGTAAACTCTATCGCGACGTAAGAAATTGTAATTCTGAATGGTATAAAATAAAGAATCATCTCTCTCATGCAGCCACGTTTCAGACTAATTATCTTTAGGTCCCCTTAAAACTATCAAAAATTATCGAAAATCTATGTAGAATTATAAAAAAAATTATTTTTTTTAGATAATAAGTTAACTTCACAGAGATATCATGCTATGTGTGACGTTAATAAAAACATTTTGCTAATTTATTTCGATTGTATAGTTGTGGATTTCGGAATTCGGCCTTATTCATAAGGAAACATAGACGGATCAAAAACGAGACTTAATTTTATGAATTTTTTGTGGAAAAACGGATAGAAATAGAGAAGTCGGTTTGTTTCATTGTAAAGATCATACTTTTCTTTATTTATCATTATAATTTTACTAAAAAAATAATATAAAATAGAGTCGCTATTCAAATTTTCGTACATCATGTTTTACAAAACGGCGTTTGCAGTGACCATTACTACTCGCACAAGACTCGTCTGAAAACAAAATGACACAAGTTTTATAAAATTGAAACAAAGATCTTGTGCTTGACGTAGTCATTTTTTAAATATTATGTTTGAATAAAATGGCAGCTGATCAAAGTTAACAAATAATGATTTTTCACAAAAAAATTTTCCTCGTTTTTGGCTATAAAAAAAATTAAGCATCGTAGGAAAAAACCCTATGTCAAGAACTAGTTTTCAGTATGTAGAAAGTGTGTAAAATTGCAAATTGATTGGTCGAGCTGTCTTCAAGATGTAATAGTCGTTATGTTTTAAGAAAAACGTGTTTAAAGTCTTACATTCAGTTTACTTTTCGTTGCTAACATTTCAACTTTTTCCAGACGTTGCTTGTCCAGACAAAATTGTTTCGATCCGTATTTTTAAATGCTTTGAGACTTATTATTGATAAATACAAAAAAATAAAGGAAGATTCTTCTTTGATCTGCGCGAACTTGAACTATCCCACAGTGGTACCGATCTGAATATAGGCGAAAATGAAATTTTTAACTTTTTCATTGAAAAATAAATTTCTTGTAAAATCTCTATTTCGTGTGTAAAATTTTAGAAGTAACAGTATTTTTCTCAAAAGAAAATATAAAAGTTATAATTAAAAATAAAAATTTGAAAAAGATGCTTTATCTTCTTACGGTTAAATTGAAATAATCAATACGTCATTGAATAAGATATTTTAAACTTAATAATATGTAAATTAAATTGTTCTTTTAAAGTTAAATTACTATTAAATTTATTTCTAAATAATTATTTGAATAAAAACAATTAATGTTTTTATAATAAATATATAATTTGACTTTACAAAAAAAGCAATAAAAAAATCACAAATGAGGATGCATTGTAGACATTAAATAATGATTTTTTAATTTCTTTATAGAGGATCTGTAGAGGCTTTACAGAAGTAAGAATTATTAACTCTTACATTCACAAGCAAAAAAAAATGACGAAGTAAAAACAACTCTTTTTGCTTCAATGTTGAATAAAAATCGGTGAAAAAAAATCGTACAGAGGTCTATAAAAAAAAAATTGAAGGTAAAGATTCACACTTTCGATTACTGTAAATTGTATTTTTGTGTGATCTTTACTTCACATCATAAACATTTGTCAAATTTGTACAAAATTTTCACATTTGACGGATATCCATTTGTGTCCGTATAGCTCCATATAGGATCAGATTAAAATATCGATTACCGATTTCGAAAGTAGAGATTTCAAGCTTTAAAACGCTTTTTTAAACATCTTGCTGATGATTTTTTTTTATATGTTTATTATAAAAAAAATAATTATTATTCAAATTATTTAGAAGTAAATTTAATAATAATTTAACTTGAAAAGAATAATTTAATTTGCATATTATTAGTTAAAATATCTTTTTCAATGACATATTGATTATTTCATTAATTTAATCGTAGGGAGATAAAGCATCTTTTTCAAATTTTATTGTTAATTATAATTTTATATTTTCTTTTGGAAAAAATTGTTATTTCCAAAATTGTTCACTATATAGAGATTATTTTACAAGAAATTTAGTTTTCAATGAAAAAAATTGAAAAATTTCATTTTCGATCGCCTATATTCAGATATATTCGATACCACTGTGCATCCTACCGCGCGCCTATATCTGTCGTCTTCAATGCGCTCGAACTATTCGTATATAATTTCGTGTGACTCTTCTATTTTTCGTTGAATTAATTTATAACTCTACAAAAACATTTCTTGACATTATATTTTAAAAATATACTTAAAAAATCGATTTTTCACAATCTTTAGGTGTATATGCCTCCATAAAGATCCATAAGAATCAATCATTTGGTGAACAAGCTGTAGAGTAAAAGATGAGAGGAAAAATGGTTGCAAATTACTATAATTTAATTATAATTTAACTATAATTACTGTAATTTAACTATAATTTATAGTAATTCTTTGGTCAACTATATAATTGTTTTAATTATGCATATTATAACTGTTTCAATATTGAATATGATCATTACATACTATGACATGCATTAAGTTTTTCCTTATCATACAAATTAGTTTTTTCTTACCATATCTCTTTATTATTATTATTATTATTATTATTATTATTATTATTATTATTATTATTATTATCATGTAAAGTTAGCTAATATTAAGAAAAATACATTACATTCATCATAATGACAATTGCATTTATTACAAAAAATTTTTATTTATTATTAGTATACTGTTAAAAATGTCATGAAATTTCATGAACTTTTAATATACCTATAATGATAAATAATATTTAATGTACATATTAACGAAATTAAATTCAAATAAATTAAAATATATAAGTGTATTGAAATTTAATATACTTTTAATATATAGAAATAAATATTTCAGTATAAATTAAATAAACTTTAGTACAAGTTCGTTAAATTTGGCGCTTTCCGCGGCAATTGTGTGACAAACCCATCATGTTTTTACTGACTTCTAGACTGTTCTATACACGTGCTTGCGTCATGTTGTATCGAGATTATGATTACCGTGGAAAGTGCTATGTTTATTAGTGCATATTGTGAATATAAAAATGTAGTAAGTACTACAATCAATATAAATATAATGTTGATTCTACAATGAATTGATGTTAGTCTTATCGATGAATCGTGATGAGGTTGGTCAACAGTCGACTTATACGAGTATAACTGATTTTTGTAAAACTGGTCAAATCAACTTTATTTTTTCCCATTAGTCGAGCTAAACAATTCACTGTATATTTTACAGCTTGTAGATGTGAAAGAGCATAGTCACCTATTTAGGTTATGGCTGGTTAAGTCTCGAGATTTCCAACTACTGACTCATAGAATCAATTATACTTATATTGATGTACTTAGATTCTTATATATGTATACGAAAGTATTAAACATAATTACATTTTTTACACCAGTGACTTTCTTATAGTTTATACTACGATATGCGTGCACGCACGCACGTATATATCCCATGTATTAAAAGTAATGAACTTGTATATTAAACTCAATAAAAATATATACATTAAATATATACATTAAAAATATATACATTAAAAGTAACACATATGTTAATGAAATTTAAAATATCAGTAAATGAATATTCATATACAATATTCATTATTTTTCATTGATGGACTTGAATCAAAGTTCCTTTACATGTTAAATAAAAGTTATTAAGAAATTTCTAACAATGTATCTAAACATTCTACTATATTAATAGTTCAGATTATCATAATTTATAGTACAATTTTTCCATATTTGAGAGAAATATACATATAAAGTTATTATTATTAATATTAAAGCAGTAATAACCATAAAAATGGATCCTAATCATAATGTTTTACCTATGCAATTATAGTCACAAATATCACATACTTTTCTCTACGTCTATTAAGTTGGCACTTCACCACAATCAAACGCGACTTATACTATCTTTTTTGGTTACTTTTTTGCTAATTTTCTGCTTTACGCCAGATTTTTTGCTCTAGCTGATTCGTTAAAACTCATGGCTATGCTAGCTTAAGGGGAATCCTAAAGCGAAGCTCAAACTCTGACAAAGTCACTAGAGATCGCTGTTTTTCTAGCGCATCATGTCTTTGTATACTATCAATATCTCATGCAATCTATGATACACGCAGTCGTACGTTCGTGTCAATTTTCGTAATAAATTCGTTGCGATAAAGTGTCTAACAAATCTAATTCTAAGAACTTGATGTTATTTGTTTGTGCAAACTACGTTTGTGGATTACTATTTCGTAAATTTCAGATTCTGCAAAATTTTCGTATCAAGCAAATGTTGTCATGATTTGATAGCTTGAGCCACGTTACACTAAGAAAAAAAATATATCAATTTCGAAATTTTTAGCCGTTTCGGGCATAAACTCCACCTCACAAACACGTATTAATGTATATATTTTAATTCTGGAAAAGAATTTTCGAATCTGTGAAAGAGAAAAAAGTATTTGTTATACAAAAATTATATGATTTAGCAATACAGACGACTCTAGGATCTCCTTAAAACTAAAGTTAGCCACAAAAAAAAGGAGCGAATGAAAAATCAAGTACATTTTTTAAGAGTATTTTTTTGCTCTATTCTCAATTTTTTGCTTCAATCGATTTGCTAAAATTTATAGCTGTGCTAATTTAAAACTAAAGTTAGCACAGCCACAAAAAAAGCAGCAAGTGAAAAATCAAGTAAATATTTTTGAAGAGTTACTTTTTTGTAATTTTTTGCTGTTTTCCCGAATTTTTGGCTCATTGTTTAAGTAAAAAAATTCAATTAACAATATGATGTTGTGTTACTCATATATACAAGAGTAAAGCAATTAATTGTTGGGCTAATTTTGGTCCTAAAATGTTTCTATAATTAATTGCTTTAAGAATATCCTGAATATCCAAATTTTTTGTTCGTCGTTTAAGTAAAAAAATTCGACCAATAATGTGGCTGTCAGTCAAATTTTTTGACATAAACGATGAACAAAAAATTTGGATTCGGTATATTCTTAGAGCAATTAATTATAGAAAAATTTTAAGACAAAAATAAGCCCGGCAATTAATTGCTTTAATGTACTTTACTTTTGTATGCGAACTATTGGTTACTATTGGTCGAATTTTTTACTTAAACAATAAGAAAAAAAATCGGAAATAGAGCAAAAAATTAAAAAAATAGCAAAAAAAGGTGGTGTATATGTTGCGTTTGATTGTGCTTTAGTACTTCACTTTGTACGCGAGCCAGCATAGCCACACTATTGGTCAAATTTTCTTAAACAATAAGTAAAAAATCAGGAATAGAACAAAAAATTCGCCATTCAAAAGTATGTACTTGATTTTTCATTTACTGCTTATATTCTTTATGGCTGTGCTAACTTTAGTACTCTTAAGTTAGTACAGCTATGGGTTTTAGCGGATCGGCTGGAGTCAAAAAATTAGAAAGAGCAAAAAATTAGCAAAAAAATAGCAAAAAAATATAGATTGCTGAAGTGACTGTGTCAACTTAATAGACATCTTTTCTCTCTGTATAGATATAGTATGTACAATGCAAAAATCGTTTGTCAGATAGGATTCTTAAAAACTCTATTTTATACAATAAGAAATGAAGATTTATATTATGAATTATGAATAAAAATTGTTTCTATGTTCTAAATTATTTTGCTCAAAAGCAATATTATCTAGATAATGATGTATAATTTCATTTTATCTAGAGAAACTTTAAATAAAATCATTTCTATCTTATCTAATTGTAAGATACGTCTACGTGCACTGAGCCATTGAGAAAAAGACACTTAAAATTTTATTTGTAAAATATATATTTCACTGAAATAAATATTTTTATTAAATATCTTTATTTAAATATGACAAAATAAAATTTTACTCCTAGCAAATGAGCCATTTGTGTCATTTTTTTAATTTTTAATCAGATATATTTTACAAAAAAATATATTTCGTCAACACAATCAAATTTTTTCACAATACATATTTAAAAAAAAAGTCAAATACTATTTGCTTCGTAATACTTTGACATTTTCCTCTCAATGTGTAATTTATTAGGTATAATTTAACTTTATCTGTATAATTTTTTATTATCTAAGCGCAATACTACTTGTAATGCAATTTCAAAATAAGAACTTTTTACTTTCAAGGCGGAAAAACAAGATATTGTATTAATTTTACATTTATATATAAAAATTTAATTATAATTCGAAATTAGACTAACAAAAATAAATTAAGAGAAATAATTTTATTTTTGATCAGAAGATCTTAATGCTTATATTTAATTATGAATTTATATACGTATTGTGGCAATAATGTTCGGTGAATGTAATGAGAAAATAAATACCACGTAATTTATATACAAATGACTCTTATTTTTTCAAAGTAATTCCTCCAAATAATATATTTCTGATAATGTTCATATAACTTGCGAAATTGTGAAGTCATCTTTCGGTTTTAAGTCTTGTTGTCACACAATCTCAAATAGAACTCAGAAATAACATTATAAAAACATCATTGTGCCTTTATTTGTCATAAATTCATTTTTAAGTACCAAATGATAACGTCCTATAACATCATTATGACTTAATTATGACTGTGTTCTATATTAAGTCCTGATTCAAAA
>Ga0157363_1002727_pt1 | contig 15689 bp, 13 predicted proteins | sample AttsexASBM1_FD_111477 | JGI IMG/M metagenome (GOLD analysis project Ga0157363, IMG submission 111477) | Fungus gardens microbial communities from leaf cutter ant in Ribeirão Preto, State of São Paulo, Brazil - Atta sexdens ASBM1 | ecosystem: Host-associated > Fungi > Mycelium > Unclassified ...
TATAGAGAAGAATGAATAAATCCGTCCATACAGTGAGTGTCTTATTAATCAGAATTCTTAATCGTAATTTTTACGAAGGTGAAGGTGTTTATTAATGATTTCTCTTGCTGTTCTCGCGTTAAATACGATTTTTTCCGCAGAGAGGATGAATTCTAAAGAATTTATACCTTCATTGTAACGTGATGGATACATTGTAATTAGATAAACAAAGTAGGGGATAAACAAAGTTTTTTAACAATTTTTCTTGGAATAATTTTGGACACGCAAATAGAAAATGTATTGCTGCAAAATTATTCTTGCAAAATAATTACGTGTAAAAGTATAATATTACTCGTATATGTATAAACTGCATACAGAGATACAAATGTTCGAAAGTTTCCATGAATTAAAAATTTCTCCCACGTACGCAATATAGTACTAAATGTAGATACCACTTTGCTGATCTGCATATGTCATTAATACTTATCGTAAGATATACAGTTTTGGCCGGAAATACGAGTTTACATTATGAATGCGATTTGATAGGGATATCGGATTTATTTTTGAGCAAAAAATGTATCTTTTTCGAAATCGACATATCACACCTTTCTTTAATTAGATGATGTTGCAAAACAAAAAAAAGTGACTTGCCGTTTGGAGGTCGCCAGATCAAAAGTTGTTCCCTTGTTTAGGCAGATAATCTGATCTCTATATCCATTGCAAAACATTAAAGATATCACAAAAAAAGATAACAATAAAGATCTAAATGCTCTCGAGCATTTTTATGAACTTTTTTTTTTCTTTTGCAATACTGATTTCTTTTCTCGAACAGAAAAAAGTAAACGAAATAATGATTATAAACAACCCGATATAAATTCCCGGGAAAAATGTTTCATATATAATTATATATAATTATATACAAAATTGACATATTTTATATACAATTATATATAAAATATGTCCATATATATATATAACATTTTTTTCCGGGTTCTTTATATTGTGTTGCAATTTTAAGAATTAATTAATTAATTAAGAAAATATTAAAATCATCTGGCGTGTTTAATGAAAGGTTTAATTTTTTAATTTTTTTTTTAACTAAAATTTGACTTGTTTTTTCAACATAATCATATTTAAAAAGTTACTGACTTATCAAACTGTTCACATAGCTAAATTTACATATTTCAGCAAAATAATTTTTTTCCATGTGATTTGTTACGTGATACGTCCTTCTTCTCATCTTATGTGTCTAGTGGGTTGCTTTATCCAATAGAAAGATGCGAAGGCAGGTCGTGACTCGCGCGAGACAGAGGAATGAAACCAGAATGAATCACGAAGCCTCGTACGTCGTAGGTCGCGTATTACGACGCGACCGCGACGACGGCAAAGATGAAGAAGAAGCGAAAACGAGGGCGAGTTAGCGAGCGAGTCGATGTAGCGAGTCGATTTAGCCGATTCCATCAATGGGGATATCAATGCGGCGCTTTTCTCTCCTCTGTGTAAACATCACGAGGTCTATCTCGTCGTCACCCCCGTCTCGCCGCCACCCCGAAGCCACGAAGCTCCTCCGCCTTTTGCGTTGCTTTATTTCTCATTCCATTACGATCTTCTCTTCTCGCATTGTTATTACTCTTCCTCGCGAGAACCTCGTCTTCTTTTCGCGCAGTTTTTGCATCCTTTCTTTTATTTCTCTCTCTCTCTCTCTCTCTCTCTCTCTCTCTCTCTCTTTCTCTTTTTCCCGCGCATGCTTTTCTCAGAGACGAAGGAGCGAGACCCGGAGCGGCGGTTAGTAAATATGATATCCGGAATCGGATACAAGGAAACCATTAATCATTCAAGCGGGCGCGAATGGGACCTGGGCACGCTAAGTAGAAGATTTTTACAGGGGTTATCTGCGTCCGGACGAAAAGAAAGAGAGGCCGCGCGAAATTGTTTAAAGCTCTCGCCGAAATTCTGCGAGAAACTCCATACTTACGAGCGCGTCATTCGAATTACTTTGCATTAAAGCTCTGATGAATTGCATCAGTTCATCTTTCTTCTTCTATTTTCCTCCTGAAGAGAAAAGGAAGAAAGATGAAAAAAGATGCGAAAGTTCAGCTAAAAAGAATAGGCCTCCTGATAGCACAGAGAGAAAGTTTAAAAGAATTCAGTCGTACGTATTTAATTTTGAATTCATTTTCAGATGCAAGAATTCTTTTTCTGAGAAGTTCTGAAAAAACTTTTTTTTTGCAGCTGAAAATGAACCCAGAATTGATGACATACGACTAGACACCGGCGCCGATGTGAATGGGGTGTGCAATCGGGAATGTAGGCTAATATGGGATCATCCCTTCAAGCGCTTAATAATTTCTTTAAGGACCGGTTCCATCTTTTGGTAAATTTTACCTGTTGAATAAATAGCAAGATTATCCAATCACATGCGCGGATGGCCAGACTTACCTCATAGATAAAATTTACCAAAAGGTGGAACAACCGGTCTTAAGTCTCATAAATCTAAATACAAATCTGAAAATAATTTTATTATTGACAATTTGATACTAATTTTCACAACTCGGCATCAAAATAACGTACCTTGAAAAAAATTTATTAAATCTCGATACATATTTCTTACAGTAAATAAATATTTACTCAATAAAAAAAAGATTAATCAAATTAATTTTTATTATCAAATAAATACACGTTTATATTTAATATTTTTTAAAATGTTACAATTTCAAGCATGATGATCTAAATGTAGGGCTGCAAAATGTAGGGCGCTCAAAGTTGTTAGAATGTTAAAACATTCTAATAACTTTGAGCGCCCTACATAATTATTGTATTTGGATGGTCCAACAAAATTATATTTTCATTTTGTGTATAGCTCAGGATACTCACTATCGTTGTCGTAAGGATTGACGAGATTCTTCACGTAGCCAATATCAATCTTCGCTAAAATTCCTGCTCCTGTAAACCTCCCTGCTTGATGATTGCTCGGGCTTACCGCAACACGCACAGCTCAAAGAAAGATTCGTCGCTTTATATAAGTCTGTCCTTATATATACGTCCGATTCGCGGGTGATCGCGATTACTTTAAGTCATCGCCAAGTCCACTTTCATTCGGATATTTTCGCGTATCTCTATATATATATATCTATCTCTCTCTTTCTCTCTCTCTCTCTCTCTCTCTCTCTCTCTCTCTCCTCTGTTCGCCTTTTCGTGCTTCTTGAATGATCTCACTTGCCCCGCGGTTTTGCAAACTATCGATTCTCGGTCTCTTGCAGTGGGATCATCGTGTCTTATAAGCACTCTGACGTCCCCACCTCTAATCGCGAGGGGAACCTCTTCCTCTCCGCAAACATGGTTCAGATGAACCATGGCTGCGACGACGGCGAGCCCCTTCTCGCGTTAGCCAGCTTGGCTCCAGACAATCGTCTCCTCTCTCACCCTCGTGTCCTCCTTTATCTCTTTCCTCCTTCTCATCTTCTCCTCCTTCGTTTCCACCGCCTTTACTTCTCGCGCGAGAGTCCGCGGGCTCTTTATCTCGATTCCGCCCCGGCATTCTTCGCCGCCGTTGTCCGTTGACGAGGCTGAATGATCGCGTTTTTCACAACTCGGCGCAATTACGATATCCATTCGTGATAGATATTACGACGTTACAATATCGTGAGGCAATATTACGACATTTCCGGACAGTAACATGGCTAGGCAAAGAGAAAGAGAGAGAAAGAGAAAGCGAGAAGGGAGGCTTTTGTTATTACATGCATCACGTGAATTTTTTTTATTGCTAATCGAGGATTTCGATTTATTTTTTATAATTTTGAAATTGTACATTCGACTCGTTTCTATATCCGTGCGATTATTTTTTTCTTTGTGCACTGAAAAAAGAGTCTGTTGTGCATTAATTGGGATTCTGGTTAAAATGGACAAATCAGAATTTTCTAAATTTATAATTTATAATTTTAGTTTTTGAAATAACTATTATAGAATTCATAATCAGAATTTTCTGATTCGTTCATTTTCAATCAAAATTTCTATTGAATCTATTGAATTAAAGAATTATTATTTAAAAAGTGGATATTTGAATAAGTAATCTCAAAAATGTCAATTTTTTAAGTGTTTTAAAATAATTGTCAAACTTTTAGCCTTGGATTGTATATAAAATGAATATTTTACAATGAAATAATTATAAACTAACTTACGAAATAGCAAAAATTGTAAATGTAACATAATTTTTTAAAGCGAAAAATAATATTAAAAAATTATTTAAATTTTAAAAATTGATGTAATGATATATAAAGTTAGTTTATTGGAAATAATCTACATGACACATTTTCAAGGATTTTTTTACGTTGTAACTTTAGTGAACGAAAGTGTTATTTTGTACCGATGACAAACGTGGGTTAATTTCTCGACGGTCAAAACGGTGGAGAAGAGATGTGGATTAATTTATCTTCCGCTCTCTTCGGTGTATTCACGCAACATCATACTTCGACCTGACGCAATCGTGGCGACGAAAAAATCACGCGTGAGAGAGAAAAGGAGAGAAAAAATTGCGACGAAAAAAAGAGGGCTCTCGTATCATGAATGATATACGCGATAATGCGTTTCGGAGCTGATGATTGGCAATAACCAATAATGACGGGTGTCGGATTGTGATGCGATCGATCGATCAACCTGACGGCGCCTATGCAATTGCGATTATCAAGCTTTCTGATTACGACGTATCACGGCGGGATATATTATATTTCACGCGAGGATCAAAGGAGAACTTGTGATCGCGATGAGGGTCTAACTAAAGTTTCTATATCAGGGCCGGTATTCAGTCCGTTCTTATATTTAAAACCGTTTTAAGTACAATCTTAAGATTTCAGATGTCATAAACCAAATGTGTTTACATTTAATATTTAGCTAGTACTATTCCAATTTATTTATTTATTAAAATTTAGTACATTTTTCTATTACTGCATCACGATGTATCTTTTAATCAGTAAAAAGTCAGTAAAAATGATAGTTTCTTGTAAATAAATATATTTACATTTAGTAAATATTCGGTTAGTACTATTCAGATATTTATTAATGTTAATTTAATATATTTTTCTATTACCATAAGAATTAATCTTTTCATTAAAATATAAATTCTATACCTGGATCATATTTCAAATAAAATTATTTAGAATATATATTTTAAATAAAAAGAAGTAAAAAAGTTAATTAGTATTTATTATTTTAAATAATTTCTTCTGACCTATTTTTTATTTAATATTTTAAATAAGTCGTATCAATTTTTTACTGATCCCTATTTAATATTTTTAATAAAACAATAATTTTTAGAAATGGCTCAATAACATAAACATAAATAAGAAGGAGCAAGATACGCAAGACGTTTTTTGCACAAGTCATACATTTAAAATTAAAATTAAAAATGTAAACGTTTCGGTCAAGTTTTGACCATCATCAGTAAGGTCATCACTAAGAGAATGCGAAATGTTACGTAATAAAAACGCTATTTGAGATGTAGAAGTGAATATAAAATCCAAAAATTTATTCTATTTCCTCGATCTTCATTGATTGAGATCTTCTTATTAATTATTATTTCTTTATCGCTATATAATAATAACACGGGATTACCAGATTCTAACAAACAATTTTATATAGAATAAGTTATCTTTATTAATAAATTTATTAATAAATTATCTTTATTTAAATTATTAAAGTAAATTTATTTAAGTAAAAACTTATACCCATATTTCCACAATGATCAATTACAACTATTGTAATGCGGTGTTATTCGGTGTGAAGAATATTACGAAGACGGAAGAATTTTCTGATAATGACAGTAACAGTGTCAAGTTTCGAGACAGTATATACATATATATATATATATATAGAGAGAGAGAGAGAGAGAGAGAGAGAGAGGAAAAGGCGAGAGAAGAATACTAAGAGGGAGTGATGTAGTAGTGAAGGGGGAACTAATTTTTAATTATAGGCAAAAAGATGTCAGGAAAACATAATATATTACTTTGTTTATTTAATCTAGATGTTTGTTTCTTTATGTATATAATCTTTGATACCATTCTTTTATAGTTTGGAGTGGAAAGTTATCCTGGTAAGAAATTTAATGCAGTTTATGATTGATTATTGGACAATTCTAATTTTTGTCTAGTAATTGAATAGCAAAATTCAGAATATCAATTACGATGTAACGCTTTTTTCACAGTTACTGCACAATAAAGAAGTGCAAAATCTGAATACAGTTATTAAGTAGTAAGAGAACAATAAATAGATAAAAACTATAATATAAATTATATATACGAAATAATTGCTTCTTGCACAATTGGAGGAAACAATGATAGAAATAATATACAAATAACCAAAGGTTAAGCTGTGTATACTAGAATGCATGTCTTTATTAGGCTCTGAATTGAAGGTACTTTCATGCAATCTTTCTTCATTTAAAATTACTTTTTTTAATATTGATACAAAATTTCTTGTAAAGAATTGACCCATATATTGCCTAGTAAAACTGCTTTAACTAATTTTGCCCAGTTGCTACGCAGTATTTTTGTATTTGTAAGAGAAATCAGTAATAGTACTAGATAGTAACTGACTGGATGCTCAGTCAAACTGCACAAATTTCTACCAGGGTATTTTTTAAAAGTAACAAATTAGAGTTATTGATTATCGAATAAAAAAAAAATAACAAGTTACTGTTATTAGTTACCGATTTTTAAAAGTAACTCATTGTTATTATCGTTACCTGAGAAAGTAATTTTTCGTTACTTTTTTATTACTTTTTTAAAATTGACGATTGCTAATTATAGCGGAGTCTAGGGATTTTTTAGTCTCAAGCGCTATGCATTGTAAAAAATTTTTGTGTAAAATTACAACTATTATAGTGGGTAATTTAGAGACCCACTATAATAGATGTAAACGATCACGTGTTTGTAAATTTGCAATATGCAAACAAAAATAATTTCTTGATTTGTAACTAAGATTGTGGAAATACAATTACAATGTGTATATGTAGTTATAGGAACGATATGACAATGTAGTTTGCATTATATATTATACATTTAACAGCAATACGCGAAAAATTATTATTATATTACGTAATATTACTAAAATTTGAATAATTACAGAAAATATTCAAAATATCCTATTTACGTAATTTTCCATATAAAATAAGATATATTTACACAATGTAAGCAAATTTATATAATTTTTGTGAAATTGCACGATTTTTTTATATTTATAGGACTAATCATGTAATTTTTACATCTATTATATATGTAATTTTGCGAAATTTTTTTACAATGTGAGTGATTTGTGTCGTATCGTGTCCAATTTTTGTGTGCAAAATAACAATAAAAGTAACTGTAAAATTCATTATCGTTATAATTATCAAGGAAAAAAGTAATGCAGTTATCAATAAAGTTATCAAAAAAATAACTTGTAACTGTAACTTCGTTACGAGTAACGACAACATTTGAACGATCTTCTTTTTTTATTTTATCTTTTTCAGTTTTTATGAAAAAGTTTAGAAAATTCATAGGTTTATAAGCAATTTTAAAGTTGTTGAATTTGTGTGTTATAATTTTAAATTTTTCTAAAACATTTTAAAAGTATGGGACAGTAAAAAACTTTCTATTTTCTATGGAATCAAAGATGGAAACATCATTATGAATTTTGTTATTGAAATTATTTTTAAGTGACAGCTTTTTTATTCTGTTATTGATCGTGGAAAAAAAGAATTCCAATGGATATCTATTATTTAAAAAAATGTTGATTAAGAAAGAAATATTTCTTTCGTGTAATTTTGGATGTGCATGGAATAAAATTCTGTCTAGCTATCCGATGACTACGCCTTTCTTTTGTTCAATCGAATGATTTGAATTAAAATTCAAATACCTACCTGAATTTGTAGATTTTTTTTTTATAATTGTCAAAAATAATCGTTCCATTATCAATAGTTTAATGTCAAGGAAATTAATTTCTCCATCATCGCTATATTCAACAGTGAACTATATTTTTTCATGGTAAGAGTTGAACGTGCATAGAATTATTTCAGTTTGATTTTTTTTAGCTGCTAATATAATATTGTCAACATAGCGATAATAAAATGGAATGGAAATGGTCATTGTTTTAAAAATGTCATGTTCTAAACCTTTTATTATGCAGTTGGCTAAAATAAGAGAGAGAAGAGTTTACCATAGGCAAACCAAAGATTGTTTGAAAATTAATTCATGAATTTAAGAAATGTAGAATTTAGAACAATTGAAACTTTTTAAAAACTTATTTAATGTTATTGTTGTATTATTACGTATTAATTTTTTTTCTATACTTTTTAAAGCTAAATTGGAAATATTTATGTAGATATTTTACGCCAAAAGAAACAATTTGATAGTTTTGTTCAAGTAGCACCATTAATTCTTTTTAAATTCAAACAAATTTAAAATATATGACTTGTGCAAAAACATACGCAAACATCTTGCGTATGTAGCTGTATGCTCCTTACTTATATTTTAAAATAAATTTCTGGAATCTAATTTTATATTTTTTATTTTAAATAAGTCATATCAATTGTTTTACCGAGTTCATCAAAATATAAGTAATCTGATGATGTGTGATGATGAAATGTGATAAAATGATTCCGAAATGCGATAAAGTGATGAAGTAAATATCATTTCATTACAAAATAACTTTAATAGCTAGATTATGCTACTTCCATAGGGATTTTAGGTCTAGCTAGGCGGAATAGCCGTTCGCCAGAAATTCGGTGCCCCGAATTGATCAGTCCCTCTATTCTTAGATACCGTTATTTACAAATCGCGTGCTCATCAATCACACCTTATTCCCATCGGGACCCGGTACAATGGCGGATCCAGGGGGGAGAGAGGAGGCGACTCCTTCCCCCAGAATTCACCAAACAGAAAGTTAGAATTTATTATATATAACAAAAAATTTGTTTTTAAGTAACATTTTTTATATTATGTTAATGTATATATAAAAATGTCTGGCTAAATTGTTGTAATGTTTGTAAAATGTTGAATACTAGACATGTATAATTCATATTTTATGATTATGATATTGAGTTGGAGGAAAGTTGAGTTCTGCGGTATCTTTTGTTAGCTCAAAATTATAAAATATCTTCGTTAAAAATGCTCAAAATTTAAATTTAAAAAAGGGGCTTTAAAGCTTGAAATCTGTACTTTCAAATGGTTACTATATTTTTTGAATTTATGTGAATTTTGTAATTTTTATATATAGAAAACTATGAGCTGAAAAAAAAGGGAAATTTTTCTTCTCATTTGATGGGTCTGTCACCAAAAAAAATTGTGAAAATTTTCGACTATATCGTGAAAGTTCGGAGTTTTCCTTACAAAATCATTTTTTTAAAATGCTTCTACAATTTTTTGTTCTTGAATTATTCGCCAGTTAAGTAAAAATTCTGACTTTGATTGCTCATGATTTCATTAAAAATCATCGTACTGCAATTTAAAAAACAGATTAAATCTCTTAAAGCTGAAACGTTGCTCTATTGAATAGTTTCATATTAATTTTTTAAATTATATAGAAATTTGAATTAAAAATGTGATATTACTATCCTTATATACAACATTGTGCAAAAAAGCAAATGGAAAAAAGAAAAGTAATATCACATTTTTTAGTTCAAATGTACGTATATTCTATTTTTTTAAAAATTGGCAATTACACCACTTGATAGAGCAACGTTTTAGCTTTAAGAATCTGTTTTATTAATTACGGTATAATAATTTTCAATGGAGTTATGAGCAGTTAAAATCAGAATGCTCTTTTATTTAATCTGCGTGTAACTTAGTCACGTCAGATAATCGAAAATTTCGCAACAAATATATAATTTTGAGCTAACAAAATTCCACAGAACTTTTTCTCCAACTTAATAGTAATAGTAGTAATAATAATAATAGTAAATATAAATATAAAACAATAAAGAAATAAAAATAATTAAAAAAATATTAAAAATAACGATGAAAATAACATCAATAATAAGTCAATATTTACATTTCGTCATACCGCCTCCCCCCTCCCCCTCTCCCCCCTCCTCCGCCCTTAGAATAACGAAGTTGCGAAGCGCGAGTGATGGAATCCGCGGAGGAATTTATCGCTGCGCATCTGAAAGACGACGACAGAGCACGGAGAGGATCCGCGTCGATATCACGCGGTAATGGAACTGCGATGCGCACATGTGACGGCTTAAAAGCCATCGTTTTACTTTGTGCTCAAATCCCGCTGGCCGGCGGCCGCTCTATTTTCGCCGATGATGAGGAATTCCGCGGACGGGTGCGAATTTTAAACGCGCGCGTCATTTCCTCCATGTTTCGATCTCGCTTGGTTTGTCCTCATTGAGAGAAAAGTAGCTACCATGGTTACATATGTATTGCGTCGGTATCGATTGAGAATATTGTTACAATCACACATGCAATTATTACAAATAAAAAAATCTTTGCTTTGGCGGCAATCTCTTGAGTTATGCATTGACTAATAGAGTTATGCTGAAAGAGCAGTTTTGCTGAAGAATCTAAAAACTTTGACTAGATACAGATCTGAAAATAATTTTACTGGACCATTAAAATAATTTTGTAGAAATATTTAGCATGATAAGCAATGCTGTAAAAAGTTTTGACATTTCAACAACCGTTATAGCATTCTATATATTTATTTTGATGATCCAACAAAGTTAGATTACCGAGGTCTCTGTAGTCTAAAGACTTAGGACGCTCGTACGAAAGAGATTCGAATTCAATCCCCAGTAATATTTTTCACAAAATTTACAATTTTTCAGTAAATTAATATCTTTCTAATATGACGTCTAATTTGAGCATCGAATTATTAAAAATTATTTATCAATTTAATTTAATTTGTGATATTATTACAGTTTAATTGCGTTTATAAGATTAAATTAATGTCTGGAAAAACAATTAGGCGCTCAAATGATTACAAATATGCAGGTAAGTTAATTTTTTTTTAAACTAAGTTAAGTTAAAGTTAACAGCCTTAAAAATTTAATTTAATTAAAGTACAAGTTAATCCATAATAAAATTAATTGAATTAAAAGTTAATAAATTTATTTTATTTTTATTTTATTTTGAAGATAACGTTAATATGAACACATTGTACAAATATTGTAATAACAACAATGATCAATTGTAAAATGATGAAATAACAAGCAATTAATCATCAATTTCGAAATTTATCATACGCAAATCCACTTAGATTAGGCAAATATTCGAGATAAAGTAAACATTAGTGGCAAAACTAATCAATTTCGTAATTTTTTTGAATTAGTTTTCTAATTGCCGCGCAATCTTTTTCTTCTGAGTGATGTACACGCGCTGATTTTGCGACTGAGATTTTGCTTCTTTTTTGATTAATTTTGTGTATCATTCTGTAAATGTAGAAAATTTATACACACAGATAAAGGTATCAAACGCACACAAGCGAGAAATTCCTATTAATCATTGAAGACTGATTTCTAATTGGATGATAAAAAATTCCTATTACTTTGATTTTTAAATATATTTATGTTAAAAGATTCCTTCGTAAATTCCTCTTCATTGAAAATTCTTCATAGGAAGACGAGATTATTCTATAAACATTCGTATTTTAATATTTGTAGTGAAACGCTTAACTTTTTCCGTGTGTCATTCTGTTCTGAGTCTATGTTGAAGCAAAAAAATGTTTATATTTATACGATCTTAAAGTGTAGAAGAATGTTTTTATTTGACAACTGAATGTGGAACGTTCCCGATTTTTTTAAAAAAACAGACATTAAAAATGTTGCGAATATTGAACAGTTGTAAACATTGGATTCACAGGAGAGACATAATTCCCCCTTAGAGTTTCCTTTTTTAAAAATTTATAACAAAATGTTATATGTTTAATATTTCTAAAATGCTTAATCACAATTTTGATAGTTCAAAATATTTTTTAATTTAAAAAACTTTTAAGAATATTTATACTATTGAAAATATAGATTCCATTATACTTTTTTTATATTAATGTAATTTTAAATAAAATGTTTTGTGAGTTATACAATTTTTAAATAATATACTTTTACAATGTATAATAATAATTTAAATAATAATTTTTAGTATTCTATCTTTTCATATTTGATCTTCAAAAAATTTTGCGGCGATAATGATCTCCCTTTGACAGATTTCCAAATCTATTTCCGCCAATGATTGTGGAAATTAATTTTGTTGAAAAATGACAATAATAGATATTTCTGCTTATATTATTTTCTCTTTTTTTTATTCCATTTATTCTGTAGACGGTTTTAAGGGAGACATCGTGCTCTGGTGCAAACTGTTGCTGCCTGGCACCGTGAAGAGAATTTACAATCTACAGAGCAAACAACTGATAAAGTTATTCGCGCGGTTGCTGCTCCAGGACGAGGACGCGATGCTGGAGCATTTGGAACAAGGCGACGTGACCGAGACGATCAGTGTGTTCTTTGAAAATAGCGCTGCCGCATCGCCTTGCGCCGCAAGCGTATTGACTATCCAAGATGTAAGTCGGCATAATTTCGCGAATTTCGAAGATGAGAACAAAGCACAGTGAGAAACCGGTGAACTAAATAAAAAGAAATTAGAATAATAAGATAAAATGATTAAAAAGAAATTAAAATAAATAAATTGTATTAATTATTAAAATAATTAAAATTAATTTTTCTTACCGTTCTCTATTAAAAAAAACGAATTTATTTGTCGGTATAATTTATTTGAAAAAATACAACACGCGCAGAGCGAGTTGAGCCTCATGTCTTTACAGTCTATTTGATAAAAGCGTAACCGATTTATATACATTTATAAATATTGACATATCCGTGTCTTATCACCGTTCGGAAGATTATCAATATTATTTGTCGTTTTTTTTTCTACTTGTTTATAAACATCTTAGACCTTTTGATGTAACATGGTATCTTCGGTCTTTTCGAGTGCGAAATAAAATAGTTTCGAATCTTCTCGATATTCATCGTTAAATAAGTCATCATTCTTTAATAAAATCGCACAGTAACTAAGACTCTCTGAAGTTAAGGAAGTTGTAAGGTAAATGCAATGTGTTAAAGAGATCCTAAAGCCATTTGTATTATCGACTGAATCATATAATTTTTTTATAACAAATACTTTTTTCTCTTTCATAGATTCGAAAATCCTTTTTCAAGATTAAAGTATACGCATTAATACATGTTTGTGAAGTGGAGTTTATGCCGAGAACGACCAAAAAATTTCGAAATTGATATATTTTTTACTATTTCTTAGTGTAATGGCGTTTCAAGCTATCGTTTACTTGATACGAAAGTTTTGCAACTTGTATTTACGAAATAGTAATTCACAAATACATACTTTTCATGAACAAATAACGTCGAATTCTTAGAATTAGATTTAGACGCTTTATCGTGACAAATTTGTTGTGGTACGAAAATTGACACAAACGTACGACTGCATGTATCAGTACGGAATTGTCCTTTTGGAATAATGTTTGGAACAACTAGAACAATCTATGGCAATAATTAATTGTTATTCAATTATTAAAAAAAGGAGTGCTGGATAAGAAAATGTTTTTTTGTTTTCTGCTATTTCTGTTCATTATACGAAATTGCCTTTTTGGAACAATGTTTGGAACAATTAGAACAATCTGTAGCGAGAAGAAATTGTTTGATTTTCAAAAAAGGAGAATTAGCAAAAAAAATCGTTTTTTCCATTTTATTGGAGAACGATTTGGAATAAGATAATATCGCTTGGGAATAATATAGAACAAACACTCTGGAACACTCTGGAACAATTGTCAAAATTTTAATTTTCAAAAAAAGGGAGGCTAACTTCACACACATTAGCGATTTACCCTCATTTTGAGTTCTACCGACCAACGTTCTACCGACTGAAAATGATTGGATTTGGTCTCTCATATTATTCTGTGAAAGAAACATCTATATATACTTTATCTTTTGTGGTCGAAAAATTATACAATTTTTTGCTTAAAAAATCTAAACTTCGAATAAAAATTTTGAAAAAATTACGTAACTGGATCAAAATGAACATTTTTTGTCTCTTAGATTTTTTTTAAAGCAGTAATTTTCGAGATAAAAAAATGTGAAAACTTGAAAAATGACTATTTTTATAATTTTTTTTCTTGCAAATCTACTAATCATCCAATCAGTGCGAATAAACAACGAAAATATTTGGTCAATTTTAAACTATATTAACACGAAAATTTTATTTTATTTTGATCTGTACTGTTATTGACAGTGAAAACGTTATTATAATAATGTTATTATAATAATAAAAGCGCGTCCGCGACGCGTGAGCGTATTTGCATGCATGAGTTCGCGCAAATTTTGTTGATATTTTACAATTAAACCAACAATATCCAGAGATAAAAATAATAATACTTACCAATAATTAAAAAATCAATTTTAATAAAAGAAATAATACACACCACTTTGAGGGGTTAGAAGGGGAACAAAAAAGTCATATAACATAACAATTTGAGATATTCGATGTGGTTTTTAAACAAAAAAATAAAACATCTAAGCCAATGCGCGGCGACGCCACGCGGTGCGAATCCTATAGGAAAAGATATAGAGTCTTTCAATAGAAACGCTCATGTTGTTAAAGTGACATCTGTCAAATTTATTGTGAATTGTTTAGTAGTGTATGGCAAATCACCATGGAAGGTATAGTATTGAGCAATATGTGCAAATCAAAAAATTTTATTATCAAAATCAGTGCTCCGTTCGAGAAACATTACGCGCGTTCCGCGCATTACATGATTTTTATCCTCGCCACAACCGTTCTGCCGAGTCGACTATTCGACATTTGGTGGCCAAATTCGAGTCAACCAGTTCGATAAATAATCAGCCAACACCAGTACGTCGCCGAAACGCAAGACTGAAAACATTGCTGCTGTGTGTGAAAGTATATGGGAAAACTCGAGGCGGTCAATTTCTCGTCGTTCACAAGAACTTGGTCTTTCTGCGACTTCAACTTGGCGAATTTTGCGTCGGGACTTGGGTCTACACCCCTATAAAATTCAACTGACCCAGGACCTTATGGTCGTTAAACGACCATAGATAACGCCGTGTGTTCGCTGATTTCTGGGTTCTGGAGCAGTTGAAAGTTAACCCAAATTTCGCCAAACAAATCATCTTTAGCGATGAAGCCCATTTTTGGATGAATGGATATGTGAACAAGCAAAATTGTCGAATTTGGAACGATACCAATCCACACGAGATACACCAGCTCCAAATGCATCTCGAGAAAGTCATAGTTTGATGCGGATTCTGGCGGAATCATCGGTCCATACTTCTTCTAAAACGAAACGGGCGTTGCCATAACCGTCAACGGCGAGCGCTACAGATCAATGATAAGCAACTTCTTGTGGCCTAAAATGGATGATATGGATACCGATAACATGTGGTTCCAACAGGATGGCGCTACGTGCCACACACCGCATGCCACGATGGACATTCTGCACGAGCGATTTGAGGGCATGGTTATTATCTTGCGCGGCGGCGACGTGAACTGGCCACCGAGATCGTGCGATTTAACGCCTTTAGACTTTTTCCTTTGGGGCTATCTTAAATCGCAGATCTATACGAATAAACCGCAAACAATTGATGCTCTCAAAGTCAACATAACAAACGCCATCCAGCAAATTCAGCCAGATTTATGCGAGAAAGTCATCGAAAA
>Ga0157363_1002728_pt1 | contig 15685 bp, 10 predicted proteins | sample AttsexASBM1_FD_111477 | JGI IMG/M metagenome (GOLD analysis project Ga0157363, IMG submission 111477) | Fungus gardens microbial communities from leaf cutter ant in Ribeirão Preto, State of São Paulo, Brazil - Atta sexdens ASBM1 | ecosystem: Host-associated > Fungi > Mycelium > Unclassified ...
ATATTATTGCAAATTCTGTGCTGTATGGATTTTCTTCAGGGAATTAAAACTCGAAAATATTTTTATTTTTATAAAGGAAAAGAGATGTGCGTGCAATTTTTATAGATACAGAGACGCTAAACTGTATTACTTGGTGTTCATTCTGAAGATACCTTGAAGTCTACCGTCTCGTGGGATGTAGTTTTAATGCTACCCACGTTCCGCAGTTCATGTTCCCTCTCGGTGACTTCTTCGATTTCCCTTTGTATTCTGTCCGTCGCTCTTTTTAACTGCTCCAGTCTATGCTCCGCCTGCACATGCATTCTCACATGAAAATATGGAACACCGTGTACGTTTAATTTTTATCTTTTCTCGAGATACAAAAGTATTTAACATTAAAATTCAATGATTTCGTTATTAAGGTTTTAAAATCTTTTCACGAAGAATACAAAGAATTTTAAGTTATGTGATATACGAACTCGGTATCAGAATTTTAAAATTTCTTTACAAAAAATTCAAAAAATTTAAGACAAGAGGAATCTCACTAAAATTCCATTTACAAAACAAAGTACTAACATACTAATACATCCAATATGGATCCGATCGAATAGTTGAAAAACTTATCTGATCCTTTTTAACGATCCTTTTTATTTGATCCTTTATTAGAGTAACTAATAATTGATCTGTAGATATAAAAGAAAGTGTGATGACGTCTTTTAAATTTTTATATCATGTTCATATCATTTTGTGTGTGTATGTATATATTCAGTTCTCTCGATATCTTTCTCATCGTGCTTATTGGCACCCAATATTGATTAATGGATTGATTGTAATAACTATTGATAAATAGATATGTTATTTCATTCGAATGATGCCGTGGAGAATAAAATACTTTCAAAGAATTATGTATGTGCGGTGGGAAGGTGAAAGGGTTTTCAGCGGTGCAGCAAATTTCTTATTGCAACAATAACCGTCATCTTTGCCTTTATCGATCGCATATCAAACATTATCAGTTTTTATCTTCAGAAAAAATTATATCGTGTTCCATTGCAACTTCCCCGACACGTCATACATTTTTTGAAGTCATGAAACGGATAAATAAGAAATATATTTTCTGTACGAAAAAGATACAGGAATCAAGCGATGACCTTCGGTAAAAATCAAGGCTATTAGAAATCGTTTTTTTTTTAAATATCAGTGAATACATCGTGCTTTTATCATGATAAAATCTTCTCTCCACTATTACTTTTCTTTTTCTTTGAGTTACTTCCGTTTCAAACATTTACATCAAAATCTCAAAAATCTGTTCTTTTTTTATGGAAAAATACTTTTAGACTTGCAAAAAAACTATTAAAAATAATTAAAAAAACCGAGTTTGAGAGTGACATTCGAGTCAAATATATTCGTTCCAATAGTTTTTTTTTATTTAATCTAATACTATTTTCTCACAGTTTTCCAGTAAACATCAAATATAATTGCTACACTGAAAAAAAGAGTTGCATTAATTGGAATTCTGGGCAAATCAAAATTTTCTAGTTGGATCTATAATTCTAGTTGAGATAATCAAAATTCTTACTTATATGATCAGAATTTTCTGATAATTCGGCCATTTTGAACCAGAAATTTTCTCAATGGATGTAATATAAATGTAAAATGTGTATATTTACATACATATGTTATATAGCAATTCTATTTATGTTTTGCTGAACAATTTCTATCATATTTGTATCGATTATTCATTGATTCATAAAGCTTAGCATTCGCTCGGACATCATTAAAGATCGTTTGAATAAATTTTCGCGGCGATTAACTAGGTCTGAGAAAGACTCCAAGGCCAGCTTTAATATCTCGTTTCGATGTCTCTGGCAAGAAAAGTGCCGTAAAAGGGTTGGCGTAGCGTACGAAAGGCGAGGCGAGCACAGAAGCTATTGCTATACCGAGCAGCCGCTATACCGAGTTTCTCACGAGGATTTCCAGCTGTGACGTGACGCCGGTCAGGAATGCCGTCCACAGAAAACTGAGCGAGCACCGACGGAGGTAACGGCTTAACTGTAATCATCGTTTCCCTTCTAAAAGAAATGGGCCACGACTCTTCCTACCGTTCTTTCGTCTCTCCTTTCGATCAGCGTGCACCATCTTCGCTTCCTTCGAGAATATCTGAGCGACCGACTTAAGATTGATACAGTTTTCCCAATGTCGATTAACATTTGAATTGCCAAGTCATTCTCTTCCAAGTGTTATAAATTATAAAATGTAGACAATATAAGTACTTGGAATTAAAAAAAATCAAAGAATATTGAGACTCATTGTAAGTAGAATAATATTTAAGACTCATAGTAAGTTCAAATAAAAGGTAACTACGGTTATAAAGTTTCAATTAAATCAATTTTTAGAATTTTACTTTCCATATCTTTAGAATAATAAATTAATCATTATGTAAAGAAGAAAATATATTTAAATTAGATTACTGCCTTGACTTTTAATTGTAATATATTCGTACAGTCATTCTGTTCTCTTCCAGGGAGATCTATATTTTTATATCGTGCGTCAAACACGATTGCCTCATTCTGATCTTGAGTCTTGTATCGTTCTGTATGAAGATCGCGTACAATATTACGTCAACTGAATCGAATTATAGTTGAAGTCAATCGGCTTTAAAAGGATCTCTAAGATCTGTTACTATAACGATGTTGGTTTCAACTTGCGATACATCTAAAAATATCTAATATATAGGAAAAATTAAAATTGTAATACATTAAGTAATATCAAACGTACTTCTTGATAAGAATTCCATAACAATTCTTAATAATTTGTTTAGAATTTAAGAACGAAGCAGAAACGTGAACAAAAGTTTTCCGCAAACAGGAGCCGCGATGGCTTTACAAATTTATTGACTGTTTTAACAAATGATAATAATATGCGGAATATGTTGTATTATTACCAATTGTTACCAATTGTTACATGAAATGATTACGAGCACGCATTTATTTCAACTTTTTAAATTTAGACAAAAAATTTTTATTTTTCTTCTTCTGTCGCACTAACGTCACACTAACGTTTTTGCAATTAAAGCACCAAATTACTAAACATTATGAAGAAGCTGTGTGAAGTGCGAGAGATATGATATCAACATTGTGCAGACGACTCAATGAAAAATGTCATTGTAAACACAGTCGCAATGTCACGCGCAATAGTACGAGGTGGAATTAACTCTCGCTCAGCGGAATCCAAGTCTTTTTATAACCAGACTTCTTATAACATTAATTCATATTCATTACGCGAATTAAATAATAATTATATCTTTTAAGTATTCAAGTTCCTTATTTCCTTAATCAATAATTGTATTTTTTTATCTCTATATCTGTATTTATTTTTATTTTATTTATCTTTCGAAATGATAGAAAGATAAAAAGAACGTGCAATGAAATTAAACTAATCAAGCAATTTTTGTTTCTTCATTTTGAAACAAATGCGAAAAGGGATCTCATTTCGGTCTGAACACGAAAAAAAATGATATTGTAATTAAATTAACAGCATTAATAAAAAAAAACAGTCTAATTGAAAATTCTCGTGTTTATTTAATAACAATAGTAACAAACAAAACAAATTAAATTAAAACAAATTTTAATTAAAATAAATAAAACAAATTATAATTAAAACAAACAAAACAAATTAAAACAAATTTTAATTAAAACAAATAAAATTTTGTTAAAACAAGAGCATGACATTTGTTTTCACTAAAGATTTTCTGAAATTTAACAAGATTATTTTTAATCAGATTGCTGTTAGTTAATGCTATTGATTTTTTTCTAAATCGTATTATAAATTCGCGTTTTGCGTAACTGTCAATTCACTTGCTGCTCGAACACTAGAGATAAATAAGACTGTCGTCACGCAGATTTGCTCCGTTTAGTTACACTTTCCATATTTTCCTATTTCCTGATGTCTAACACGCATCTTTAACTTTCCTAAATTCAAGTATACGCGTATTTCGATTGCTTTAAATTACAGGAAATACAAGGGACATCTGTGGGACGGCAGATCATCGGTTAGATCGTTCCAATGAACGATCTCTCTAAGACAGTCTACGAAAATATGTTTCAGCAAACGTTAGTCTTATTCTTTTTAGTTGACTTTTCTGCACAGTTCATCTCTTCCCTCCTTTTCTCTCTACACTGAAGAAAAAAGAGAAAAGATGAACCGTAGATGTGCAAGTTCAAGTAATATCCCGTTTCTATCAATGTAAATTAACTTTAATTTCGATTTAACTTATTCTTCACTAGCTTTTTCTGATTCTTAGAACTAATAAATAGTTGAACTAATATTAAAATTAAATTTGACAGGAGCGGACATAAAACAAACTTAGCCCGGTTCCACCAATGTAAGATTAATTTTAACTTCGATTTAACTTACTGTTTATCTTTTTCTAATTCCAAGAATAAAGAGAAAATTGAACTAAGATAATTTTACATTGATGAGAAACCGGATCTAATAAATGTAACTGCTATATAACATATATATATAAATATTTTACAGCTACATTACATAGTTATATTCGATGTTTGCTAGGATGGAGTATCAGCAAACGATCGGCTTTCCGGAAATTCCTTTTTATTTACTTTTTAGAGGAAGCGAGGGAAAGACTCACCTCCATTCCGTGCGTTTCCGCCGGTGAGAATTCGGGAATGCAACAGCAGGCTGGCAACGATGGTAGATCCGGACTGAACCTTTTATCGGGCTTCTCTGCGGCAGATACGCGAGCAGTACGTCGACCTCGAAACGGGGAACAATTTCGAGCGGCTTTATCTGATCGCGAGGTGCGCCGACGAGCAACGACGACGTCCTCGCTTATTATCATGCCTCGCGCAACTAATATTACGTCACTTGTTCAATTCAATATTTACGCCGATGGCGCGTGTCCCGCGTATTGCCGACAGTAAGAATGTCGTATCGCTTTCGATTTTCCGGGATGATTCTTCGTGCGCATGATATACTGCACCGCTAATGTTTGTTCCCGAAAGTTCTCTTTCCGACGAGCGTCAATTCGTGATGTGATCAGGATGACACTCGACGAACCACCGTTACTTCCAGCCTTTCAGATGCAATCGAAGTCCTCGCTACAGTTCAACTCCTGCGTACCGGATGTGTCATCATATCGGAAGTATCTCTCCTGATGTTTGAGCATTCATAAAGCTTCTTCTTGACTCCTTCAATAGAGGGAGGTCTGACTGGCTAGTGATTGCCCAAGCAGAACACAAGTCATCATGACAGCGAAATGATTGCAAAATGATTATTAAAAGTCATTTTTCAATCATTTACGATTCATTTTAATGTTATTTTGACGTTATATATCACGACTTCCCATACAGCATATTAGAACTTGGAGCAATATTGCTGCAACGTTTTTTTCAATTACAATATTGCTGGAACGTTGCGATAACTACGTTCAGCATAAAAAGCGATTTTGCAATTGTTATAAAATATTATATTTAATGCGATTGGTTTCTACATTTATAGATTCGTGAGAAACTAAGAGAAAGGTTAATCATAATATTAAAAAATCTGATATCTCTAAGGAATACACCAAATTAAAGAGAAAGTCAAAATCATTAATTTATTTTGACGTCATGAAAGCCAAAATGATAATTTTTAGCTACAAAATTTGATTGTTTATTAAGAATAAAAATAAAATCATTTTGATTTTTTTGTTTATTTTTGTATGTTTCTTGGATTTGAATAACAGTTGCAAAGTTGCTTTTTTTGCTGAACGCAGTCATTATTGTTATAATGATCTGTGTTGTATGGGTTGTTGTTCTGCTTGGGTAGAGGCGTTATATTCGGCCTATCTATAGAAGAGTGTAGAGGAACTAGCGTCCATAGATGTGACGCTTATCATACAGCACAAATGACTCCAAATATTGGAGCAACATTGTAACATTACAATAATATTACAGTAATGTTGCAAATGTTGCAGTAATATTGCTGTAAGCTTCTGTACTTTCCAAGGAATACACAGAGAGTCTCAACAAAATCAAAACGACAATTTTTATTCTTTTAACGTCAATAATAATAAACAATTAAACCTTGTAATTTTTAACGTCAATAAATAATCAAACTTAAAGTCATCATTTTAAAGTCCAAATAAAATCATTTGATTTGATATATTCCTTGGGATGGATTACATCAGAATACCTGAGAATATCTCTCGTCGAAGGCTACACGTGTAATCGTACCTGATATCACCGCGGCGAACGCGAAGACCTCGATAACTCGCGAATAATGGGACGCACAGCGAGGCCGCGTTGTTGTGCAAGTATAGTACGATCTCGCCGAAGTATCGCGAAGTACAGTCTCTCCTGCTCCGTTCTGTTTTCGTGAGACCAGACTTAACGAGACAGCTGTATCTAATAATTTTCATTCAACGAGGCTATTGCCGATGATTCTGCAAGACTGTTTTTGCGAGAGCGTCGCCAATTCCGTTTCCCGAGGCGAACGCACGTTCTCTCGCGTGAATTAGAACGACGGGAAATTACACCGGCGCAGGCGGCACCTGCGATCAAGTCCTCGCCGTTCGCGATGGTTCGCGATACTGCCATACTGGTGAACTGGTCGGCTGCAGGTACAACGCAGGTCGCCGAGCGCGCGGCGAACCATGGCGAACAGCGTTCGCCCCGCGAACGTCCTGTAACAGTAAATATATACGCCGTGCGATCATTGCCGATGTGCGACACGTATACCCCATTATATCCTGATCAGCGAGCCTGGTTTCGGCTCGCCATTTTAACCGTCTCGCAAACCTTGTTCCTCGGCGGAACCGTTCTCCAAACAAGAAAAACAACAGGACGACATGCCGCGCCCGCGTAATTGTTGTCGGTCGCGCGTCTTGTCATCCCGGCCGATACGAACCGGTCGCGAATGTCAGCGAATGTTTGGCATTCGCGCGGCGATGAATCTAGGATGTTGTAAATATTTATGTTGTTCTCAATTTATAAGTATAGTTTAATGAAGAGACTAGTATTTCTTGTCTTGTCTTGATTTTCAAGATAAGAAATTTCGTTTTTCTTGTCTTGATTATTTCTTGATATTGTATTTCTTGTCTTGAATTCAAAAATCTTGAATTTCTGAATAAAATTTCTTGATTTTTTAAGCAGAACCCTTGTGGTTCTTTGACTACATCATGTCGTAAGAGATAATAAGAAAACATAGGTACAAATTGAATGTCGAGTCATCTCGTAGTTTATTATGTTTAAATTCACGGTTTAAAAGTATGCCTATAATGTCTATTATGCACAAATCTAATAAAGATTAAAAACATTTCTCAAATTATCATTTTTAATATCATGAGGTTACTGCCAAATGTAACTCTATTTCAGATTATTAGATATCTAAGAAGATTCCTTATTAGATATAATAATAATTATTATTATTACTATATTTTAATCACTCCTGATTTAATTAACTATTAGTAGAAGTAAATGTTTATACATAATATACTTTTGCAAATAATTTCGCAATATTAATTTTATATATATTCCTTTACATAAATGTAAAGGTTAATATCTGGTATGTATCTGGTATGTATACAAGGATGTATCGGTGAATATAATTTAATTTGGTTAGATCAGAGACTTCACTTTTTCAATAATCGATTTACACTCTGCTCATTATTTTGCTATTTAGTGAAAATGTATGAATATATATTTCTATATTATACAACCTGTTATAAATACCAATAAATTGAAAATGTTGGAACCTAATTTATTCAAAACTTTTCAAATCAGAAATAAAATAATAAAACATTAAAATACTAAAGTATTAAAAATAAAAACTGTCATGGAAATTCAAGAAATTTTTTGACTTATTGTCAAGAAATCTTGATCTTGATAACAATTTCTTGTCTTATCTTGAAATCAATTTCCAATTTCTTGTTTTAGTCTTGTCTTGATTCAAGACAAAACTAAGATATGATTTTTTGAATTTCTTGATCTTGATGAAAGCGACTTAATCATGAGTCTTTCACTGTGTTATATTGAGAACGAAGCGTACTATATTTATCATACAGCTTGAAATATATTTATGTGAATTATTTTTTTTTTAATATTTCAATAAAAAATATTTCAGAAATATTTCGTAAATATTTGTAAAACGTTTTGCAGTATTGTTTAAAAATATAAAATATGTTTCTTTAAAATATTTTGTACAAATATTGTGAAAACAAAAATATTTCAAAAACTCTGGTTTCCTGGATATATTTCTATTTTAGAAATATTCCATGAAACATTTCGGAACTATTTAAAATCTTGCAATGCAATATTTTGAAAATATTTCAGAAATATTTCATGTTGTGTGAGACGTAACTTCGAAATTATTTTTGCTGATTTATTTTTTCAAAATTTTTGTTTATTGAGAAGAGCGAAATTTTGTGAAAATAATAATAGCGCGATTTATCCAAGTAGCAAAAGTAATGCATTGATGAGATTTCTCATAAGGAAAAATTTAATTATTAGAAGAAATAAAATAAAGTAAGGATTAAAATGAAAAAAGGCACATATAGAATTAATTTTATTGTTATGTCGAAAGTGTTTCAGGGAGATGTTCAGAGAAAATCCCTTTTTTTTCCTTTTTTTAAAACGTAAAAAGTTGTAGCACAAATTCCAAAGATTCAATGAAATATATTAATGTTAGGGAATCAAAAACATTTAGACATTTAATTAAAGTCGCGGCGCGTAATAGGATGTAACATTTTCAAAATATTCTTCCTTTCACAGATTATTTCTATTAGAAAAATATTGCATCGACATAAAATATTATTAATATGAATATCAATGAATAGGATAGCAGCAGATAATAATTAGATGGCGTTATAAGATTTTGTTCTTCTTTTATTGAATTCTTTTGTCTGATTCGCTTTTATTCTTTCATTCATCTTCAATTATTTTTTGGGTTTGTCGTTGCTTGCCGTTTGCGTTGTCGACTAGTTCCGAGCGAAAGATTCTGAAAAGTTTCACAAGAGAAAGCTATAATTCTTCAAAACGTTAATCTGGATCGAGACGACATATCGACAGGATACGTATTTTAAAAGTATGTTATATTAAGGTAAATGTACCAGTCAATGGACATGATCCAATTTTTGGACAAAATGACAAAAATGTTAAACATTAAGCTTTTAATGATATGTATAATTCTAAATAAATTCATTATTAAATTTTTATAAACAACGATATTATTATTTAAAAGCATACATATTATTAAAAGCTTAATATTTAAGATTTAAAATTTTGGTTTTAATAATGGTTTTTGTAAAACCATTATTTCAATAATGGGATCATGTCCATTAATTGTAATATATTGTTTACTTTATCTTTTCAGTATTGTGTCATATTTGATTTCTATAAAACAATTAAGAATCTCGCGTTCGTAAAAAGAATTTGCATTCGTAAAAAACTTTAATATATGATACTTGCACGCTAACTCCTGATTTTATTTAAATTATATAGCGGGTAATCGGAATAATTCATGCGGAATATTTTTAGAAATTTATTCGCAAGTACAAAATATACGTAGAAAAATACATTATGTAAGCAAAGTTATTGTTGTTTATATAGTCGATAACTCGATGCGATTATAGACTCGCGGTTTCAAAGCACTATTATATTATGTTAATCCTGATACGAAACTGTACAACACGAAACCTCTGCGAGAACGAACATTCTTGAGTAATTTGCCTTATATGTTCTTTTTCCCTGTAAATTTCTACAATATTATATTTTTATAATCAAAACTGATTATAATTAATATACATAATTTTATAGATTATACAAAGATTATATTTTTTATCAATATGAAATCGTAACTGATAAATATTTTAATGATATTAGCTATATTTTTATATTCTATTTCTCGCTCCTATCTTATTCCTCAAAAAGGCACCCTTTAGATAATAATAATAATATTTCATATATAATTTATATGGATATGATCTACCTTGTTAATTAATATCTTAACTATTATAATTACATTCGTAAAATTCATTACCTTGTAGACGGTATTAAAAATTACAAGTTATACAATATGTATAAATGCATTATATGTTAAGGTCATTGATATGTTTGTCAAAGAATTGAACATGTGAATTACTGATGGTGTCAGAAATTATGAAATAGCATAGGATAAGGACATGTAATATGACAGAACTAGTAGCTTGTCTTAGCGCCGAAATAGTACTGTGTCTTCCGATGTTACAGACTTTAATCAATTTTCTCATAGCTTCCATAATTTCGATTTTTTTTTTACACAAAAAGTCACTTCAGTTATATTCATTATTCTTACCACATTCTGTAATATAATGTATATACATTAATCATATATTAACATATTGGTACATTAATGATTTTTATTCTTTAGTAAAAAAGGTATTTTAAATTAATTTGAATCGACCACTTGTATTATCTATGTCGAGAAAGTTCCGAGTTTGAATATATTGCACATAAATTAGCAATATTTAATCAAATTTTGATTTTGAGAATTTTGTTATTAATTACGATAGATAAGTTAGTATACATGGGACGCTATGTATAATAATTCCAAATATTATTGTGTGGTTACAGACTAAAGTCTATGGAGTAGAGGTCTGAGAGAAAAAACTATCTAAATTTCTTGGCTAATTATTTGAAATTTAGACGTAATATCTATACCTAAAACTGCAAAGATTGATTCTTTATAAGTATGAGAGTTTTCACAAATTTATTCATAATAAATTTTAGTATAAGAACTAAAGAGTCTCAAATTTATAGATCTGAGTGAATAAAATTTCTAGGCTAAAGCATCTTTTTTAAAGCGAACTTATATAGAAGATATTGTCACCAAGGAAAACTAATAGGTATTTATTAAGGCTAACTTAAAGATGTCGCTAAAAGAGATAAAGGAGTCAATTGAACCTTATCAGAGCTTGTAAATACAAGAAAATCAGTGATAACTGATACAAGAGGATCAATAATAACTACAAATGATCTATCATCTGAAGATCAGGCTGAAATAGATAAGCTCTTTGATCCTGATTTTTTTGAGAAGATGACAAAAGAAGAATGGGAATGGACAAAGGGAATGGCGCAAGCCATGGCTTATTGTAAGAATCCTAAAGATAATAATTCACAAAGGTATAATGTTCGGAAAAAAAACAAAAAATTAAGTTGAGCCGAAGGATCGTAAATCCTGTTAGATTTTAAGTTACTGTGTTGTGTGAAAGTATGCACTTCTCTTTTAATTAATTAACAATATGAATTTAAAAAAATGTTTCTTTGTTAAACAAAGTTAAAATACCACTATTGTAAATTCTTTAACTATGTCTGTTTTATTCATTGTCTTAATTATGCAGCACAGTATCTAATTAATTACGTTTTATTTTTCTGAGAACATCGAATATGTACTTCTAATTGGATTGCAATTGAATCTCGGAACTTCTCAGATATATAGATTTTATACAAATAAATAGAATAAATTTATACACTATTTAGCATAAAAATATATATTATTCAACATAAAAAACATGTAGAAACTCATAAATTAGATAGAAAACATGGTTTGTAACTTATTTGAACTTAATGTATAGATTATCAATTAATTAACAATTAATATGTGAATTTTCGAATACCTATAATTTAATAATTTATTGCAATATCTTGATTCTTTTAGAAAAAAAATATTGTAAAAATATGTATTGCTGAAAAAATGTCAAAAAGAAATATGTGAAGCTAACGACATTCAAAGTACGCTATACATAATTCATACGAAGCAATTTATAGGTCTGTTTTTTATTCTTGCACTCTCTGAACTGATATATTGAATATATTGAAATGAAACAAATGTATCTTTATTTCACTTCAACTTATTGCATCATGTACATCAGTTCAGATAATGTAGAAATAAAAAAGATGTCATCCAAATTGAAAGTGAATGAATGATTCAATGTAAACAATTGAACTTTGTTCTTAAATCACACATCATACAGTTTATAAATATCTATAATTTGTTCATTCAGCTAATATAATATATAATTGTTAAAAAAATTATAAATGTGTTATTATTTTAAGGTCCTGCGCATAATAGAACAAATATTAGGAATAAATATTAAAATTTCAACTTATCAGATGCATTAAAATACACTTTACAATTTTGATAGGTTAAATATTAATATTTATTCCTATTTCTAATATTTCCTCCATTGTGCGCAGGGCATCTAAGCAATCTGTATAAAGATTTTCTAAAATAATCCAAAACAGAGATAAATATTAAAAAGTTTCAATAGCATTATTATAAAAATAAATTATGTAGTAGTACATTTATGACAATCTTAAAAAATGAAAAATTTTATATGAAATTATATTGAGATTAAATAACTGTAACATTGTAACGTACTTTCTTATATTTGGCACTTTACCATATTTTCATTTTTTTTTTCATGCTAATAAATATAATTAATAGAACCGTATCTGGTAAAAGTAATCATGTGAAACCAGATTTATTTTTCATATATGCCAAGAGATTTTTCGTATATGAAATTAAAGAATGCAAAATTTAATTTTGAATACTAATTTGGTATTAAACTTGAAAATTAATAAATGCAGGTAATTATTGCAATCAACATAAACTGATAATGAAGTAAACGTCCTAGTGATTGCGCATGTACCTACATTTGGACACCAAATTTATTATTAATCTCAAATTTATTATTAATCTCTGGTTTTTTTTTATTATAACATAATTTAATTGTATTTAATGATATATAATTATAGTATTATACTATTTTATATTTAAAATTATATTTATAATAATCCATATTTATAATTATATATAATTATAGTACTATATTTAAAAAAACAATTTGAGATTAATAATATAAAGAAATATATAAAGTTTTACGTAAATATCCGGACATAGCTACATAATACATATCTGGAGTCTGGAACGTTTATCTTAACATGTTTAAAAAAAGTTATAAAAATAATTTCTTATATTGTATAACAAATAAATGCCAACGATATTAATATCCAATGCTTACAATAATAATACCATGCATAGTTATTATCAAATTGACAAGGATAGTTCCGTTAACATCTTTTCCTTAAGTTAATATATATATATATATATATATATATTTTTTTTATAAAGGATATAAATTGTATACCTTCAGTTAATTATATCGTAATAAAAATGAGACACACGATTACATCTATTTGGTTTTGTTCTCTAGATATTTAAGCAAGAATTATGCAGCATTATGTGTTATTCCTTCTTTCTAAGATTATTTTATGTTACAACAATTATTGCATATGTACGACCGTTAGCGCATTGCTATGTTACAAAATATATTTTGAACGTGATCAACATTAAACTTTACGTATCTTATTTATACAAATATTATTTTTACTTTGCATACGATAATCTATCTCTTTAGAGCTTTGACAATAATACTATTTTTGTCAATTTGAAAAATGCTGTTCTTGCAGATATCACTAGATAAAATTAAAATCGTATTTTGTTTCTCAGATTGCTTTATAATTGTTTGTATATCCTCATTTATGATATATATCGATCGGTGATTGTCCACTTTCGCTTGCAATCCATGATTGCGACACAACTTGATTTGATGTAGCGGTATAGTTACGTATTTATTCTGAGCAATTAATGTACTTAACTGTTCGGAACGGACGTATAAATACTGATGACTTTGTCGTTGATTGATTTCTTGATTTGCTTCACTACTCTCTTTTGAAGAAACATTTAATATTTCTACCACATCAGTCGCAACAGATTGAGTTATACATTCGCTTTCTTGCAATACGTTATTTTGATTTTCTAGAATAATCTCTTCACTAGCTTCATTGAATGCTTGCAAAATATTAATATTTTCATATACAACCTGTGCACAGAAGATGTTATTTCCCAGATATTCTTTATTTTCAATATCAATATTATTTGCATATTTAGGATTATATGCATTAGTAGGATTTTCATTCGTGACATCATTCTGTATAATGACATATTTTTCATCATATTTTTGATCATTTTCATTGGAATTTGTAGCTTCTGTTTGCGCTATTTTTAAATATGTTGTGTTTTTGTCTTGTACGTCACTATTGAATATCTTCTTGTGATAATCGTGTGTTTCTTGCAACAATTGCAAGTTGCTTTTACCTTGTTTTTCTGGAAAATCTGTATTTATTTCATCTATTACTTCTTCATCTTTTTGTATTTCTTCTTTTGATGTTTCACTTTTAGAATTGACTTTACATTTTATTTCATTATTACACTCATAATCTTGATCCTCGATATTATGTTGACAAACAACATGATTCTCTTCATTATCAGTTACTCTTAAATTATCGTAAAAAGAATTTTTTAATTGCAGCAGACCATCCTCTATACTATCGATACATTCCACATTGACATTGCTGTTCTCCCTATCGGGGTATTTACAATCTATAGCTATTTCAGTCTCTATACCATCAGTCTTATTCAATTGAGATTCCGAACAAATCTCAAAACTGTCAAACTTATCAATTTGTATTATATCATTTGTTTCCCAGTTTCTGTTACTATCAATACCATCTTTTAGAACATATTCTTCTGTTGTATTTGTAGTAACTTGCTTTTCGTGGTTTTCAAACCTTACTATTGCATTGGATGCGATATTATCGATATTTATTGTAGCTTTTGGAGAATCATCTTTCCTTTTTCGATTAATTCGAATATTTTGATATTCTTCTTGTGGAGGATGTAAAACTTCACCAAATGTAGTAAGGATTTTATTATGTCGTGTTTTTAAATGACGTTTATAAGTATTTCTGGTTTTAAACCTAGCATAAAAAGTAGAATATTAATATGATCAAAATTATACGATCAAAATTATTAATATTAATTGTCTTCTTTTTTTTAAGAGATCAAAAAGACAAAGAATTTTGTTTAATTTAAATTTACTAATTATGTGTATCTATGTGTAATTTAATTTTATTTAAACTTATTTATAAAAATGAAACATAAATATTTGTATAAAATATATTAATATAATATTATTTATATATTTATATATTATAAATATATTTTTGAACAATAATTTTACTAACCGTTGTCCACAATCATCACATCCGAATGGTGCTTCTCCAGTATGCCTACGTTGATGTTCTCTAAAATGAGATGGATGCCTAAACTTTTTTCCGCAATCTGTACATGTAAAACGAGTCTGATTTTGATGAATCAATGTATGATATTTCAAACTGTGCCTTCTCGTAAAAACAGCTTTACATATCCGACACTCGTATGGTTTTATTCCAGCGTGACTTCGATAATGAGACACTAAAGTTGTAGGCGCTGTGAAACTACGAGGGGGGTCGCAAATGCGACATTGAAGATTGTTCCCTGTAGGATTACCCTTCTTCTTAATACGTTCTATGTATGCTAGTGCCATTTCTCTTTCTTCTTTGCTAGTGCCAATAAACTTTGCTTTTCCTTTAGGCTTGGTAGTTGGACATATCTCTGTGTTTGATTTTGTGTTGATTTGAGTTTCATCTGATCATGATTTTGTACATAAATATAATACTTAGAAATCTATACGTATGTATACAATTTTAACACACACACACACACACACACACACACACACACACACACACACACACACACACACACACACAAAATTATTGTTACTAAT